>Ga0335076_10000092_pt1 | contig 69637 bp, 69 predicted proteins | sample Lox_Sample_25_FD_206717 | JGI IMG/M metagenome (GOLD analysis project Ga0335076, IMG submission 206717) | Soil microbial communities from Loxahatchee National Wildlife Refuge, Florida, United States - Lox_Sample_2.5 | ecosystem: Environmental > Terrestrial > Soil > Wetlands | place: USA... | reverse complement strand
TCGCGGTCTCGAAGTTGTAGACGAACCCATCGTACGGCTGGCGCTCGATGATCCGCACCGGTACGAGAAAGTAATCGTGGCGGCGCAGGGTGCGCCGACCACGGGTCTTCTTCGAGCAGTAAAGAACATACTGCGTGCTGTGATGAATGACGCGGCCGTCCTTCATGCGTTCGTCGAACGCCTTGCGGATGCCGATGTAGACGAAGATGCCGCGACGCGCGAGCATCTCCTGGAGCTGGAAGGCCAAAGTGCGTGACCCGGTGCCGGCACGTATGGCCGTGACCGGACCATGCCTGCCGATGCTGCCATCCCCACGGTAGTAAGCGTCGCTCGCCAGGCGCTGGCGCTGCGGCGGCAGATCCATGACCGCCTTGCTGAAGCGCTTGCGGTGTGCGTAGCGGCCGCCATGCGTCTCGAGCGCCGCGCACAGCTCCGCCGAGTGCACCACGAGGTACAAGCCGTGCCGCTTCCTGTCGTGGAAGCGACAGGCGCGCTGGCCGGCGCAACGCTCGATCAACGCGTCGAGCTCATCGACCATCTCCGCCTCGTGCTCGCCCAGGCGCCACTCGGCGGCCACGCAGCCATTGCACTGCGTTACGCACCCTGCGGCGACATAGAACCCGAGCAATCGCAGGAAATCATCGCTCAGCGAAGGATCGTCGCGCTCGACCTTGTTGATGGGGAAGACGAGCAGATCGCCCGGAGCCAGCTCGCCGGCCGGGACGAATTCGGGCTCGGCGTCATCGAGCCGCTTGCGGCTGATGTCGGACCAGCGTCCCGGGCCGTGATCGGACCTGGTGACTCGCTCGCGGCGGATCGCCAGCACCGGATGCTCGGGCGTCACGTGAAAGCGATTTGCAGCGCTGCGCGGGGTGATCTCGATCATGTCGCCGCGATAGCGACGTCGCATGATCTTCGCCACCTCGGCTTCCTCGCCGCGGTCGTTGAGCACGACGTCGTGCAGCGCCACATCGCGAACACTGCGCATCTCATCGCCGTAAGAGACCTCCTCCCAGGCGGGCAGGCAACCCTCGAGGTAGCTCACGTACGCCCCGTCGTCGGCGATGATGAGCGTCCGTTCGAACTGACCGGTCTTGGCCGCGTTGATGCGAAAGTACGTCGACAGCTCCATCGGGCAGCGCACGCCCTTCGGCACGTAGACGAACGAGCCGTCGGAGAACACCGCCGAATTGAGCGTGGCGAAGAAGTTGTCGGTGTAGGGTACGACGCTGCCGAGGTACCGCTCGATAAGCTCGGGGTGCGTGCGCACCGCTTCCGAGAACGGACAAAACACCACGCCCGCGGCGGCCAGCGTCTCCTTGAAGGTCGTGGCAACCGACACGCTGTCGAACACGGCGTCCACCGCGACTCCCGCCAGCCGCGCGCGCTCGTGCAGCGGCACGCCGAGCTTCTCGTAGGTCTCGAGCAGCTTGGGATCGACCTCATCGAGGCTCTTCGGGCCATCCTTGCTCGCCTTGGGGGCCGAGTAGTAGGAGATTGCCTGGTAGTCGATGGGTGCCACCTTGACGTGCGCCCAGTGCGGCTCCTTCATGGTCAGCCAGTGCCGCAACGCCTTGAGGCGCCACTCGGTGAGGAAGGCGGGCTCGTGCTTCTTGCGCGAGATGAGGCGCACCACGTCCTCGTCCAGCCCCGGCGGTACGGTGTCGGCGTCGATCTCGGTGACGAAGCCGTGCTGGTAGCCTCGGGCGATCAGCGTCTCGAGTTGTTTGGCGTTCTCACTCATGGGGTCACTTCACGAACGTGCCGGGCTGCGGCCGGCCGCAGCCTTCATCTCGCGCTCGAACGCCGGCAGCCGTGACGGCGCGGCGTCGAGTCCGGCCAGCTGCGCGAGGCTCACGTCATAGAGCCCACGGCGGATGGCGAGGTTCAGTCGCTGCCAGACGCGCCCCACGCGGCAGGTCTCCTCGATCTCGCAGTTGCCATGCCCGGCCGCGCAGTCGGTAAGCGCCACCGGCCCCTCGAGCGCATCGAGGATCGCCGCGGCACTGATCTGCGTGGCCGGCCGCGCCAGCTGATAGCCGCCGTGCAAGCCGCGCGTCGAGGTCACGAGCCCGGCGCGCTGCAACTGCTTGAGGAGCTTGCTCACGGTGGGCGCGGCGATGCGGGTCTGCTCGGCGAGAGCCGCGGCGGTCTGCACGCGCTGTGGCTCGCCCGCGAGCGCGGCGAGCAGCACCGTGGCGTAATCAGTCAAACGGCTGATGCGCAGCATGGAGGCATCCTCTGAAAGTAGGACTAGTTTAGTACTAATTGCGGGTCGAACCAAGCGTCGCCCCGGGCAGCGCGGGCGGCGCCGGTTCGGGCGTCTGCGCCGGTTCGAGCACCTGCGCCGCAGCCAGCGCAGCGCACCGGCCGCCACGGCCGCGCCGACGGCGTGCTGCGCGGAGGATTTGCTATCCTTGACGCCCCGTTTCCGGGGCTGTTGCTTCACTGGCGGATCAGGCGCCGCGCGCGTTGCGCACCTGGCGAGCGTCCACCGCCAACACCGGAGGAGACTCGTGATGAACCCGAGTGAGCTCGCACACGTTGCCAAGGCCATGATGGCGCGCGGCAAGGGCATTCTGGCCGCGGACGAAAGCACCGGCACCATCACCAAGCGCTTCGCCAGCATCAAGCTGGAGTCGACCGATGAGCATCGGCGCACCTACCGCGAGATGCTGTTCACGACGCCGGGCGCCGCGGAATCGGTGAGCGGCGCCATTCTCTACGACGAGACCGTCCGCCAGAGAACCCGCGACGGCATTCCGTTTCCGCAATACCTCATGGCCCAGGGCATCATCCCCGGAATCAAGGTCGACACCGGCGCGAAACCGCTCGCCGGCTTTCCCGGCGAGACGATCACCGAGGGACTCGACGGGCTGCGCGAGCGCCTCATCGAGTACCACAGGCTTGGGGCGTTGTTCGCCAAGTGGCGCGCGGTGATCGACATCGGCGAGGGTTTACCGACCAGCTTCGCCATCGAGGCCAACGCGCACGCCCTGGCGCGCTACGCGGCGCTCTGTCAGGAGAACGGTCTCGTGCCGATCGTCGAGCCCGAGGTGCTCATGGACGGCGCGCACTCGATCGAGCGCTGCGAGCAGGTGACCGAGGAGGTGCTCGCCACGGTGTTCCGCGAGCTGTTCGGGCACCGCATCCTGCTCGAAGGCATGGTGCTCAAGCCCAACATGGTGATCTCGGGCAAGAAGGCTGCGCATCGCGCCGGACCCGAGGTGGTCGCCGAGACCACGCTGCGGGTGATGAAGCGCCATGTGCCGCCGGCGGTGCCGGGCATTGCCTTCCTCTCCGGCGGCCAGTCACCGCAGGAGGCGACCCTGCACCTGGCGCTCATGAACCGCATCGGCGGGACGCTCCCCTGGTCGCTCACCTTCAGTTACGGCCGCGCGCTGCAGGACACGGCACTCAAGGCCTGGGGCGGTGCCGCGGCGAACTTCAGCGCCGGCCAGAAGGAGTACGCCAAGCGCGCCCGGCTCAACGGCCTGGCGACTCTCGGCCGCTACACGGCCGAGATGGAGAGTCAGGCCGCCTGAGGTTGCCTGGCGCCCACCGCGCTCGCGTGACAAGCCCGGCAGCCGCTGCGCCCGTTACCGCCGTCGATGCGGTCGAAACGGTCGTCGACGTGCGTGATGTGCACTACGCCGTGGGCGGGCGGGAGGTGTTCAGCGGGCTCGACCTGCAGGTTCGTCGTGGGCGCATCACCGGCATCATGGGTCCGAGCGGCACCGGCAAGACGACGCTCCTCAGGCTCATCACCGCACAGATCAGCCCCGATCGCGGCCGCGTGGCGGTGTTCGGGCGCGATCTCGCCGGCTTGCGCCGCGGTGAGATCTACGCGCTGCGCCAGCGCATGGGGATGCTGTTCCAGAACGGGGCGCTGCTCACCGACATGGATGTGTTCGAGAACGTCGCCTTCCCGGTGCGCGAGCACACCGACCTGCCCGAGCCGCTGATCGAGAAGCTGGTACTCACCAAGTTGCAGGCCGTCGGACTGCGCGGCGCCGCCGAGCTCATGCCGGAGGAGCTCTCGGGCGGCATGGCGCGACGCGTGGCGCTGGCGCGCGCCATCGTCATGGACCCCGAGGTGCTGCTGTATGACGAGCCGTTCGTCGGGCTTGACCCCATCTCGCTCGGCGTGATCCTGCGCCTCATAAAGCACATGAACGCGGCGCTCGGCCTCACCAGCATCGTCGTGTCGCACGACGTGCAGGAGCTGGCCACCATCGCCGACGAGACTTTTCTCATCTCCGGCGGCCGCATCGCCGCCAGCGGCAGTCCCGCGCAGCTGCGCGCGAGCGACTCGCCCGCGGTGCGGCAGTTCATGACCGGCAGCGCCGAGGGCCCGGTGCAGTTCCATTACCCGGCGCCTGATTACGCCACGCAGCTCTTCGGGGCCGCGCCGCGATGAGGAACGGCTACCTGCTCCAGGGTGTGCGCCGGCTCGGCTCGGTGACGATCTTTTTCCTGCAGCTGCTGCTGCAGTGCGTGCCGGCGCTCGCGCGGCCGCGCCTGCTGGTGCACCAGATCTATAACGCCGGCGCCCGCTCGCTGATCATCATCATGCTGTCGGGATTGTTTGTCGGCATGGTGCTCGGGCTGCAGGGCTACGACCTGCTGCAGCGCTTCGGCTCCGAGGAGGCGCTCGGCACTGCGGCGGCGCTCGGACTGCTGCGCGAGCTCGCACCGGTGATCACCGCGCTGCTGTTCGCGGGTCGCGCCGGTACCGCCCTGACCTCGGAGATCGGCCTGATGCGCGCCACCGACCAGCTGACCGCGATGGAGATCATGGCGGTCGATCCGCTGCGCCACGTGGCCGCGCCGCGCTTCCTCGGCGGGGTGATCGCCATGCCGCTGCTCACCGCGATCTTCAGTGTGATCGGCCTGTACGGCGCGCAGCTGATCGGGGTGCAGCTGATGGGCGTCGACCGCGGCACTTTCTGGTCGCAGACCCAGGCGTCGGTCGACCTTCACGATGTCAACGAGGGCCTGGTGAAGGCCCTGGTGTTCGGCGTCGCCTGCAGCCTGATCGCCGTTCACGAGGGTTATCACGCTGAACCGACCGCCGAGGGCGTTGGTCTCGCCACCACGCGCACCGTGGTAGCCTCCTCGGTGATAACGCTGTTGCTCGACTACGTACTGACCGCGGAATTCCTCTAAGGGAACTTTGACTTATGCGTGCCAATCGAACACTCGAGATCGGAACCGGACTGTTCGTGTTGTTGGGTTTTGCCGCGCTTCTGTTTCTCACCACGCAGTTGCCGGCCAGCGGGCTGAAGCTGGGCGGCGCCAAAGCGGGCTATCACGTGACCGCCGAGTTTGACAACGTCGGGGATCTCAAGGTGGGCTCGCCGGTCACCATGTCGGGCGTGCGCCTCGGCGATGTCGAGGACATCCACTTCGATCCCCAGGACTACAAGGCCGTGGTCCGCGTGCGCATCGACCCGCAGTACCGACAGATCCCCGACGATAGTTACGCCAGCATTCAGACGCAGGGCCTGCTCGGCGGTAAGTACATCAGCCTGAGCCCCGGTGGCTCCGACACCTTCCTCAAGGACGGCAGCCGCATCGACCAGACACAGTCGGCCATCGTGCTCGAGAGCCTGATCAACAAGTTCTTCGCCAACTACTCGAGCAAGAGCGGCAATGACAGCCAGGGCCAGGTGGACGCGCACGGCAAGGGCAGCGAAAGCCAAGGCAACACGGAGTCGAAGCGATGAGAGACGCAGTCGTATGGGCCGGGCTTTGCACGGTGCTCGCCCTCGCGTGCGCGCAGGCGCAGACACCACCGGCCGCGCAGGCCAGCGCGGCTCCTGCGGCGCCGGCGTCCGCCGAGCAGGGACCCACCGAGGTGGTGCAGAACGCCGCCAACGGTATGCTCGGAGACCTCGACAAGGACCGCGAGGCCTATCGGCGCGACCCGGCAAAGGTCGGGCAGCTGGTCGACAAATACCTGCTGCCGCATTTCGATACCGCCTTCTCGGCGCAGCTGGTGCTCGGCAGGTTCTGGCGTACGGCGACGCCCGAGCAGCGCCAACACTTCATCGATGCCTTCTACCATTCGTTGCTCACCAATTACGGCAGCGCCCTCGCTGAGTTCACCTCCGACCGTCTCAAGATCTATCCCACCAAGGTCGAGCCGGACGCCACGCGCGCCACGGTGCGTACCGAGGTCAAGCGCGACAACGGCGATCGCGTCTCGGTCAACTACTACCTGCGCAAGACGCCGCAGGGATGGAAGGCCTGGGACGTCGTGATCGACGGCATCAGCTACGTCAACAGCTACCGCGAGGACTTCGGCCCGCAGATCGAGCAGCAGGGCATCGACTCGGTCATCAAGCGCCTCGAGGCCGGCGAGAAGCCCGAAGCGATCGGCAAGCAGTCCTCCGGCAAGAGCTGATGGCTACGCACCCGGCGCAGCATGCCGCGACCTCCGCCGCGGCATTTCGACTCGTGGCCGAGGACGGCCACCTCGCGGCCGAGGGACCCCTCACGTTCGCCAGCGCGCGGCGTGCCTGGGAGCTCGGTGAGCCTTTCTTCGCCGGCACCGGTGCCGCGCGCGAGGTCGACTGCCGCGGGATCACGGCCTCCGACAGTGCCGGGCTCGCGGTACTGCTCGAGTGGCTGGGCACCGCCAGGCACGCCGGCCGCAACCTCCGCTACACGCACTTGCCGTCCGGCCTCGCGGCGCTCGCGCGTATCAGCGAAGTGGAGGAATTTCTCACCCGCGGCGTGTAGCGGTGCTGCGCACACCGCTGCGCCGTAGCGCCTCGGGCGGCGCGCGGCAGGCAGTCACTGCGGCGGGTTTTGCGGCGGCGGCTGTGCCGGCTGCGGCCGCGCAGCGGGTGGCGGTGTGGGCGCGGGGCTCGGTGCCGCGCCTTGCGGGGGTGTGGCGGGCGGCGACTGTGGTTGCGTGCCCTGAGGCGCAGCGGGCGGTGCGGTGGCGGGTGGCGACCCGGCGGGCGTGGCCTCGTCCTCGCCCGCTTCCTCGAGCAGCTTCTGCTCCTGCTCCTCCTCGTTCTTCGAGCCGGCGCCGTGCACCTTGAAGTCGCGGTTCTGCAGGTAGGCGTTGCGCACGAATCCGTACGGGTCGTAGGCGCTCTGGATCATCGGGTCGAGGTAGAGGATGCGGCTGCGATGGTCGACACCCTCGGCCGCCCACAGCCCCGTGGCGACCCAGAAATTGGTGTACGTGCGCGGGTTGGCGAGCGTATCGACGGTCGACGCGCCGATGCCGTCACGCACCGTGTAGGGTCCGAACACCGGCACCATGATGTAAGGACCCGGTGGCACGCCCCACTTGCCCATCGTCTGCCCGAAGTCGCGGCTGTTCTTCTGCAGACCGTTTCCCATGCTGGCGACGTCGATAAAGCCCGCGATGCCGAAGGTGGAGTTGAATACGAAGCGGGCGATATCCGAGGCGAACGCCTTGAGCTGGCCCTGCAGCAGATCGTTGGTGATGGTGACCGGGTAGTCGAGGTTGTCCCAGAAGTTGCCGAGCCCGGTGCGCACCGGTTGCGGTGCCTTCGCATAGGCCTTCGCCACCGGCTTGACGATGTGGCGGTCGAGCACATCGTTCACCTTGTAGCTGGTGCGGTTGAGCCGCTCCCACGGATCGCGCGGGTCGCGCTTGCTGCCGGGTGGCAGCGTGGCGCAGCCGCACAAAATGAGCAGGCAAGGCGATAGCAGGGTGGCATGGACTGTCGCTGGCATGGGAGACGCGGAGACCGATGAGGTGCGCCATTGTAGTGTAGCAGCCGCGCGTGCGCTCCCGGCGCGGCACGCGGCGTGTAGCAGGCGGCGGTCGACGTGCTGAAGCTGCGCAGCGCGCCGGCGTGTCAGTGACCGCCGCCGCCGCCACGGCGGCCCTGCCCCTGGTCGCCGTTGTCGGAGGCGAGTTGACGCTTGCGCGTGCTTGCCAGGAAGTCGCGCACCTCGTCGAGGCGCGCCTGGTAGCGCTGGCGCTGTATCTGGCTGATGTGCGGCGAGGCGAGGGCAAGCTGCAGCTGCTGCACGGCGAGATTCAGATCGCCGTTCGCGATCTGGTATTCGCCCATGTAGAAGTAGGCATCGCCGGGGTCGCCGGCGGCGCTCGCGGCGAGTGCCGTGAGGCGGATCTGCTCGGGCGTCGGCGGCACGTTGTTGAACAAGTCAAGCAGCATGTTGTGGGCATCGCCCGGACGGCCCGCGGCCATGAGTGTCTCGGCGTAGCGCACCGTCAACGGGAGGTTGCGCGGGAAGAGCTGCTCGGCGCGCTTGAAGGTGGCGAGCGCCTGATCGGGGTGTCCGGCCTTCGCCTGCGCCTGACCGAGCGCGGCATAGAGCAGCGTGAGGCCCTCGTGCTGCTGCACCAGCGTCGTGAGGATCTGCACCGCCCTGTCGGCGTCGGTGTGATTGCTGTTCATGAGCGCGAGCGCCTCGCCGTAGCGGTTGCCGAGGGTGTCGCCGCCGTGCGCGATCTTCTGCTGGTACTGCAACGCCATGTCGACGTCCCCGGTCGCGGTCAGCACCCGCGCCCGCTCGCGAATCAGCTGGTAGCTCTCGGAGTCCTTGCCCTTGCGCGGCGGAAACTGCGCGGCGCGCGCGCGCTGCTCGGCGATGCGGTCGGAGTCGACCGGGTGATCGATCAGCATCGCCGGGATGTAGGTGGCGGCGAGTCCTTCGTGGCGCATCATGGTCTCGAACATCGAGCCCATGCCGTAAGGATCGAAGCCTGCGCCGGCGAGATAGCCGATGCCCACGCGGTCGGCCTCCCATTCGTTGTCGCGGGTGAAGTTGATCTGATGCTGAACCGCCATGCCCTGCGCGGCGGCGATGGCGCCTTCGGTGGCCTGGCCGCCGCCACCGAGCGCGCCGAGCAGGATTGCGCCGATCATCGTGGCGGCCGTGGCGAGGCTCTGCTTGGACTGATCGGCAAGCATGCGCGCGATGTGATGCTGCGTGATGTGCGCGGTCTCGTGCGCCATCACGCCCGCGAGCTGCGACTCGGTCGAGGTGGCGAGAATGAGTCCGGCGTTGATGAACACGTAGCCGCCGGTCACGGCGAAGGCATTGATAGTCGTGTCCTTGATGACGAAGTAGTGGAAGTACTCGCCTCCCATGGCGCTCTGCGACGCCAGACGCTGGCCGATGCCGTTGATGTACTCGCTGACCTCGGGATCCTCGATGAGTGCGTTCTGCTCGCGCAGCTCGTGCGCCACCATGGCGCCGAGGCGGTATTCGTCGGTCTGCGAGAGGTAGGTGGCCGCGGGGCTGCCGAGCTCGGGCAGGTCCGAGCCCGAGGCCGGTGCCGACAGGATCGGTTGCGACGTGGTCGGCTGGTCGGCAGCGGCAAGCGTGCCGGCGGCTAGCAGCGAGGTCGCGAGCAGACATGCGAGGCGGCGCATCATGGGGAGTTTGACCGCCCGGTGCGGTCGCGGGTTCTCCGTATTTACCCGTATTTACAGACGCTTACAAGGCACTCGCCGGCGGGGGCGGGCCACATCCCACCAAAGCCTACACCTACAGGATGTCCGAGGCGAAATCGGCAAGCCGTGAGCGCTCCCCGCGCACTAGCGTGACGTGGCCCGAGTGCGCCCAGCCGCGGAAGCGATTGACAGCATATGTCAGCCCCGAGGTCATCTCGGTGAGGTAGGGGGTATCGATCTGCGCGATGTTGCCGAGACAGGCGAGCTTGGTGCCGGGCCCGGCGCGCGTGATCAGCGCCTTCATCTGCTTCGGGGTGAGGTTCTGCGCCTCGTCGAGGATCAGGAAGCGGTTGAGGAAGGTGCGCCCGCGCATGAAGTTCAGCGAGCGGATCTTGATACGGTTGCGCAGCAGGTCGTTGGTGGCCGCGCGGCCCCAGTTGCCGCCCTCCTGCGAGCCGGTGAGCACCTCGAGGTTGTCCATGAGCGCGCCCATCCACGGCTCCATCTTCTCCTCCTCGGTCCCCGGCAGGAAGCCGATGTCCTCGCCGAGCGGAATGGTCACCCGTGTCATGATGATTTCCACGAAACGGTTGGTCTCGAGCGTCTGCATGAGACCGGCGGCGAGTGCCAGCAGCGTCTTGCCGGTCCCGGCGGGTCCGAGCACGGTGACGAAGTCGATCTCCGGATCCATCAGCAGGTTGAGCGCGAAGTTCTGCTCGCGGTTGCGCGCGGTGATGCCCCAGACGTTGTGGCGCTCGTTGCGATAGTCGCGCGTCAGTTCGATGGTGGCGGTGTCGCCGCTCATCTTGCGCACGATGCCCTCGATGCCCTCGGCGGTGTCCTCGAACACCCCCTGATTGGGCTGCCATTCACGCACCGCCGGCCCCGTGATCTCGTAGAAGGTGCGGTCGGCGTCCTTCCACGAGCGCATGTCTTTGCCGTGTAGCTCCCAGAAATCGGTCGGCAGCGCCGCCATGCCGCTGTAGAGCACGTCGGCATCCTCGAGCGTCTTGTCGCTGTAGTAGTCCTCGGCGTGCACGCCGAGCACCGCGGCCTTGATGCGCAGGTTGATGTCCTTGGACACCAGTATCACGCGCGCTTCCGCGAGCTCGTTCTGCAGTGCGAGCGTCTGCCCGAGGATGGCGTTGTCGCCGAGCTGCCCGGGGAGGCTCTCGGGGAGCGCGCCGGGGAGCTGGCGCGTCTGGAAGAACAGCCGCCCGGTGGAGGGCTTCTTGCCGTGATTGCCCGAGTAGCCGCTCGGCAGCTTCAGTCCCTGGTCGATCTGCTCCTTGGTGGCGTCGCGCATCATGTCGTCGAGGAAGCGGCTCACCTGGCGCACGTTGCGCGAGGCCTCCGACAGGCCCTTCTTGTGCGCATCGAGCTCCTCGAGCACTACCATCGGCAGGTACACGTCGTGCTCTTCGAAGCGGAAGATGGCCGTCGGGTCGTGCATGAGCACGTTGGTGTCGAGCACGAACACGCGACGCCCGGCGCGCGACCGGCCTTTCACTTCGCGTGTCTCTCCGGAGGCCGCCGTGGGGCCGCCCTCATAGACGCTGCGCTGCTTCAAGTACTTCCTCCGCGTGACCCGGCACCTTTACCTTGCGCCACTCGCGCTGCAGTCGTCCGGAACTGTCCAGCAGAAACGTGCTGCGCTCCACCCCGAGGTACTTTCTGCCGTACAGACTTTTCGGCTTGATGACATCGAACAGCCGGCACAGCTTCTCCTCGGTGTCGGCGAGCAGCAGGAAGGGGAGTGATTCCTTGGCGGCGAATTTCTCGTGCGAGGCGAGCGAATCGCGCGACACGCCCACGACCTGCGTGCCCGCCTTGCGGAACTCCCGCTCGAGGTCGCGGAAGTCCTGTGACTCGCGCGTACAGCCGCTCGTCATGTCGCGCGGGTAGAAGTAGATCACCAGCTTGCGGCCCGCCGCATCGGCGAGCCTGAAGGTGCCGCCGCCGGTGGCGGGGAGGGAGAAATCCGGCACTCTTGCCCCGGGCCTTATCGTGGACATCACGCTTTCAGGACTTGACCGGTTCGAGGATGGCATCGAGGTTGAGCGAGTCGCAGAACTCCATGAACTCCTCGCGCAGATGCGCCACGTGGATGCGGCTCGGTACGTTCACGATCATCTGCACCGCGAACATCGGCGCACCGGTATGCGCGGCCGGATAGCTGCGGGTGGAAACCTCGGCGATGTCGATGCCACGGCTGGCGAAAAAGCCCGACAGCCCCGAGACGATGCCGCTCTGATCGAGGCACACCACGTCGATCGAGTACGGCAGCATGTCGGTGCGCGGCGTGCGCGGCTCGGTGCGCTTGAGGTGGATGCTGAGGCTCGAGGTGTCGGCGAGACGCTTGAGCTCGGTTTCCAGCTTCGCCAGCGCGTGCCAGTTGCCCGAGACGAGCAGCAGCATCGCAAACTCGTTGCCGAGGCTTGCCATACGGCTCTCGCTGATGTTGCCCCCGGATTCGCTGATGACCCGGGTCAGCTCATGGACCATCCCCGTGCGGTCGCTGCCGATCGCCGAAACGGCCAGGTGCTGCTTCATCTGTGGCTGGGGTTGGGTAGTGCCGGCGTCCGCTCCCGGCGAGTGTACCGGGAGCGGCGGCCCGTTGCGACCTCGCAGGCGCGGCACGCAATATTCAGGCTTGCTTAAGCGCAACATCCGCTCGTAACATCGACCGCTTCCCCGCGAGCCTTCAACCGCACATGTTTGCCGGCAGCCTGGTTGCCATCGTCACCCCCATGCGAGCCGACGGCGCCGTCGACTTCGAAGCCTGGGCGCGGCTGCTCGATTTCCATGCGACCAACGGCACGCAGGGAATCGTGGTCGGCGGCACCACCGGCGAGTCGGCGACGCTCAGCGACGCGGAGCTGCGCGAGCTCACCGTGCGGGCGTGTGCGCAGCTGCAGCGGCGGCTGGCGGTGATCGTCGGCGCCGGCAGCAGCAGCACCGCAGCGACCGTCGAGCGCGTGCGCTGGCTGTCGGAGTTGCCGATCGACGCCCTGCTGCTCGTGACACCGGCCTACAACCGCCCCTCGCAGGAGGGACTCTATCAACACTTCTGCGCGGCAGCGGCCGCCGCGGCGCGGCCGCTGCTGCTCTACAACGTGCCCGCGCGCACCGCCGTCGACCTCAAGCCCGCGACGGTGGCGCGCCTGGCGCAGCACGCGCAGATCGTCGGCATCAAGGAGGCGGTGCCCGAATGCTCCCGCGTGCGCGAGCTGGTGGCGCTCACCCCGGGCGAGTTCACGGTGCTCAGCGGCGATGACGGCACGGCGCGCACGGCCATCCTGGCGGGAGCGCGCGGGGTCATCTCCGTGACGGCGAACGTTGCGCCGCGGGCGATGTCAGAGATGGTCGCAGCGGCGCGCGAGCGGCAGGAGGGGCGGGCGGCGCAGCTCGATGAGACCTTGAGCGCGCTGCACAGCGAGCTGTTCGTCGAGGCCAATCCGATACCGGTGAAATGGCTGCTCATGCAGATGGGACTGATCGGACCTGGGATAAGATTGCCGCTGACGCCGCTCGCCGAGGAGTACCAGGCGGGCGTTGCGCGCGCCGCGCGCGGTGCGGGCGTGCTCCCGGCAAGTGCCGGCGCGACGTCCTGAGTGTCGGCGGACCGTTGTCAAAAAGAGGTGTCCTTGAATGAAGGCGGGTCGGGAATGAAGGCGAGTCGGGGAATTCCGCTGCTGGCGCTGCTGCTCGGCGTGAGCGGCTGCTCGATGCTGCACAACAGGTCCTGTCACGAGCAGCAGCCCTACATGAAAGCGAAGACCGTACCGCCACTCACCATCCCGGCGGGTCTCGACGCGCCCGATACCACGAATGCGCTGCACCTGCCGGCGCTCAACGAGCCCGGGCCTCCGCCGCGCGCCGGCAAGCAGCCCTGCCTCGACGAGCCACCGCCCTTCAAGGTGCCGCAGCCGACGCGCACGCCCCAGGCCTGAGCGGACCGGCGCGGCGCGCGAGCGCGCTGCGCAATCTCCGCCGCGTGCGGGCGATGGCCACATGCCTTATCATTCGCCGCCTTCTCTGCGGGACTCACGCCTCGGGATGCATTCGACAAGAACTCGAGGAACTTTTCGTAAATCGTTGATCGGAGAGGTGGCCGAGCGGTCGAAGGCGCTGGACTGGAATTCCAGTAACATCTCAACGGGTGTTCGTGGGTTCGAATCCCACCCTCTCCGCCACGCCTGTCACCTATGCCCCCGAAAGGGCACTGAAGCCGCTGCGCGGACGCTTGCCGTGCGGCTTGCCCTGCTGCTACCGGCCGCGTTGCTGCGTGTCGGAGGCCCGCGGATGGGCGCCCGCGCGCTGCGGGAAGACGAGAATGCACACCACGATGAAGGCGGCGATGATCGCCGAGGCGAGCGGACGGCTGACGTTGAGCCCGCCTTGCGCGATCGGCTTGTCGAAGAAGTCCCCGACCGTGGCGCCGAGCGGCCGCGTCAGAATGAAGGCCGCCCAGAACAGCAGCACGTGTGAGATGCGGGTGCGCCAGTAGGCGAGCGCGACGAGCGCGAGCAGCGCGCCGAACACCAGTGCGCCACCGCCATAACCGAGCCCCGCATCCGCCGCCCAGTCGCCGAGCGCCGTGCCGAGTGTTTGCGAGAAGGTGATTGTGATCCAGTAGAAGACCTCGACGCGCGGGGTGTTGATGGTACTGACGTTGACCGAGCCTTCGCTGCGGTACCACACGGCGAGTGACCCGAGCACGCAGGCGAGCAGCAGCAGTGAGCCGCCTGAGTAGCCGATACCGAGCGAGCGATCGGCGAAGTCCGCGAGCGTGGTGCCCGCGGTGGTCGAGGCGATGATGGTCGCCCAGTAGAGAAAGGGGTGGAAGCGCTTCGCGCTCACCTGCAGCACCACCAGCACCGCGAGCGCGGCGAGAAAGATGAGCGTGCTCGCGAGGTAGCCGAGCCCGAGCGTCATCGAGACGGTATCGCCGCCGGTCTCGCCGAGCGTCGTGGCGGCGATCTTGATGATCCAGAAGACGAGCGTGACCTCGGGGACCTTGCTCGCGATGGTGTCGGCGCCCATGTGGATTCCGTGCGTCCGCGGCACCAGGCGGCGCCCGCTCCTCAAGTGGCACGATTGTGCCCGTTTTGCGCAGCCGCCACTCGCGTGCCGCCGGCGGCCGGCCGGAGCGGGAGCGGGGCACGGCTGTGGTAGCATGAAATCCTCCGGTCATGGTGGCCCGCATCGGTTTCTCCGCGACGACCAGTCGTGAATCCCGTCAGGGCCGGAAGGCAGCAGCGGCAGCGGCGATGTCGGGTGCCGGAGCCCAAGCTGGTGCGGGCCGCCTCCAGTGCACTTAGGGTCTTCATGAGCTACACCGCGCTCGCGCGCAAATGGCGTCCGAAGAACTTCTCCGAGCTGGTCGGGCAGGAGCACGTGCGGCGTGCGCTGGTGAACGCGCTCGAAAGCGGCCGCGTGCACCACGCATTCCTCTTCAGCGGCACCCGTGGCGTCGGCAAGACCACCATCGCGCGCATTCTCGCCAAGTGCCTCAACTGCGAGAACGGCGTGACGGCGACGCCATGCGGCGTGTGCGCGAGCTGCCGTGAGATCGACGCCGGGCGCTTTCCTGACCTCATCGAGGTCGATGCGGCCTCGCGCACCAAGGTCGACGACACGCGCGATCTGCTTGACAACGTGCAGTACGCTCCCGCGCGCGGGCGCTTCAAGGTGTACCTGGTGGACGAGGTGCACATGCTCTCGGCGCACTCTTTCAACGCGTTGCTGAAGACGCTCGAGGAGCCCCCGCCGCATGTGAAGTTCCTGCTCGCAACCACCGATCCGCAAAAGCTGCCGGTGACGGTGCTGTCGCGCTGCCTGCAGTTCAATCTCAAGCGACTGCCGGCGGCGGAGATTGCCGGGCAGCTGCGTCGCATCCTCGAGGCCGAGGGCGTGGCCTACGAGGGTGCCGCGCTCGCGCTCGTCGCCCAGGCAGCCGATGGCAGCATGCGCGACGCGCTCTCGCTCCTTGATCAGTTGATCGCCTTCGGCGCGGGCCGGGCCGGCGAGAGCGAGGCGCGCGCGATGCTTGGCACGGTGAGCCGCGATCACGTGGTGCGCCTTGCGGAGCTGCTGGCGCGCGCCGATGCCGCGGAGCTGCTGCGCTACGCACAGGGGCTCGCGGAGTTCGTGCCGGATTACGCGCAGCTGCTCGAGGAGCTCGCGGGGCTGCTGGTGCGCATTGCGTTACGGCAGGCGTTGGCGAGCTACGAAGGCGATGAGCGCTATCCGCCCGAGCTGCTCGGCCGGCTGGGCGCCGCGCTCGCCCGCGAGGACGTGCAGCTCTTCTATCAAACGGCCATCACGGGCAGGCGTGACCTGCCGCTCGCGCCCACACCGAGCAGCGGCTTCGAGATGACGCTGCTGCGCATGCTCGCGTTCCGTCCTGCGGCCGAACCGGCGGGGGTGCGCGCGCCGGCACGGGCGGCGACACCGCGCCCCCCGGAAGCCGCCACACCCGCGGCGGGGAGCAGCGCCGCTGCCCCGGGCGATCCGCCCGCGACGCCCGCAGCCGAGGGCGCGGACTGGACGACGATCGTCGGCCAGCTCGAGCTCACCGGCGCGGCGCGCCAGCTCGCCAGCCACTGCGCGCTCCTCGGTCGCCAGGGCGCCGTGGTGCGCTTGAGTCTCGATCCGCGCAACCAGATGGTGCGCACCGCGGCGACCGAGGAGAAGCTCGCGCAGGCCCTGTCGCGCTACTTTGGCGAGACCGTGCGGCTTGAGTTTCGCGCGCCCGCGGCGGGCGACGCCGAGACCCCGGCACTCATCGCCCGCCGCGCCTCCGAAGCCGAGCTCGCCGCCGCGCGGCGTGCATTCGAGGATGACCCGGGCGTCAAGGGCCTGCGCGAGCGTTTTGGCGCGAGCGTACTGCCCGAGACCGTGCGCCCGGTAAAATGAGCCCACCTTACCCATCCGGCGCGTAAGCGCCCTAAGGCTTCCATGCGAGGCAACTTCAACAATCTGATGAAACAGGCCCAGGCGATGCAGGCCAGCATGCAGAAGGCACAGGCCGAGATCGCCAACATCGAGGTAGTCGGCGAGTCCGGCGGCGGCATGGTGAAGATCACCATGAATGGCCGCCACGAGGTGAAGCGCGTGCAGATCGAGCCGACGGTGAGCGGCGAGGACCGCGAGATGCTCGAAGATCTGATCGCGGCCGCCGCCAACGATGCCGTGCACAAGGTCGAAGCGCGGGTGCAGGAGAAGATGGCGAGCCTGACCGCGGGACTGCAGCTGCCGCCGGGAATGAAGCTGCCGTTCTAGGGGTGCGATGAAACATTCGCCGCGCCTCAGCCAACTCATCGACGCCCTGCGCACGCTCCCTGGTGTGGGCCCGAAGAGCGCGCAGCGCATGGCGTTTCACCTGCTGCAGGAGGGCCGCCCCGGCGCGCGCGCACTCAGCGAGGCGCTCGCGGCGGCTCTCGAGGCCGTGGCGCGCTGCCGACGCTGCCGCATGCTCACGGAAACCGAGCTGTGCAGCATCTGCGCAGCGCCGCAGCGCGATGCGGCGCTGCTCTGCGTGGTGGAGTCGCCCGCCGACGTGGTGGCGATCGAGTCCTCCGGCAGCTATCGTGGCCGCTATTTCGTACTCATGGGCCACCTCTCGCCGCTCGACGGCATCGGCCCCGAGCAGCTCGGCGTGCGCGAGCTCGAGGCGCTGCTCGGTGAGGGCAGCGTGCGCGAGCTGATCCTCGCGACCAACTCCACCGTCGAGGGTGAAGCGACCGCGCACTTCCTCAGCGAGCTCGCACAGCGGCGCGGCATCCGCGCGAGTCGCATCGCTCACGGCGTACCGGTCGGCGGCGAGCTCGAGTACGTCGACGGCGGCACGCTCGCACACGCGCTTGCCGGCCGGCAGTCGCTCTGACCCCTCCCTGACGTCAACCCGCGGTGCTGCCCATCCGCACGCGCAGCTGAGTCTGCCGGGACTGTGCAGTCAGCGCAGTCGGGCCCGGAGGACAGTTAGGCCGGAGGGCAGTTAGGCCGGAGGGCAGTGCGGGTCGCGATCCTCGCACACCACCCACGCATGCTCATGGAAGTAGCGGTGGTGTGGGGCGTCGTAGTAGCCCTCGGTGGGCTCGTGCACGACCTCGCGGTCATGTACGACGCATCCGTTGAGCATGAACAGGCAGGGCAGCGCGGCCAGGCTCGTCAGGCTCAGCCGTAGGAACGGTCGTAAACTCAGCATGGAAGTCTCCTGCAATGTCACGTGCGCGCAAGGTTAGCGTGGGGCCCGCCAGGAGGGCGCCCGCCATCTGCTCAAGCACATGTGGGCCACGGCTGACAGTAGCCGCCACGCTCGCGTTGGCCAGGGACGCATCGCCCACCCTGTTCAGCGATAGTTCAGCAATTTGCCGAGCTATCACGATGCAAGGTATCTACCGCGTGCCGTCCGGCCTGTCGCCTCAGCCTCCGTCCCTGGCGCTCAGCTTCTCGCGCAGGCGGCGCAACCGCCGGTAGCTCTCGTAGCGTCGCGCGTGCCAGCTGCCGTCCTCGACCGCGGCGCGCACCGCGCAGCGGGGCTCGCGCAGATGACGGCAATCGCTGAAACGACAGCCGGTGGCGAGGCGCGCGACTTCCGGAAAGCCGAGCGTACGCTCATCGAGCGCGCTCACCGCCGGGGCGAAATCGCGCACTCCGGGCGAGTCGATGAGCGCAGCGCCATGCGGCAGATCGAAGAGCCGCGCGGCGGTCGTGGTGTGCCGGCCTTCCTCCTCGTGCACCAGATCTCCGATCGCCACCTGCGCCTGCGGCAGCAGATGCCGCACCAGCGAGGACTTGCCGACGCCGGACTGCCCGACCAGTGCGGCGCGGCTGCCGGCGCCGAGCATCGCGACGAGCCGCTCCATGCCGGCACCGGTCGCGGAGGAGCAGGCGATCGCTGCGAAGCCGGCGGCGGTGTACGCATCAAGCTCGGCCCCGAGGGCCGCCTCGATCCCGAGCTCGGACTTGTTGACGACCAGAGTCGCCGGGATGCCCGCGGCGGTCGCGGCCGCGACGTACCGATCGATGAGGAAAAAATCCGCGAGCGGCAGCGGTGCGAGCACCACCAGCAATTGCGTGAGGTTCGCGACCACCGCCTCGGCGCGTCCGCGCTTGCTGGCGCGCCACAGGACGCTGCGCCGCGGCAGCACCTCCACCACGTGGACTTCGTCGTGGCGCGCGTCGAGCCGACAGCGCACCTCGTCGCCGCACACCGCGTCGAGGGCACGCCCGAACGGGCGCGCGCGCAGCACTTCGCCCGCGCCGACGCGCACCAGCAGGTGGCGCCCGAAGGTCGCGATGACCTGTCCAACCACTGTGCGTTGCATCGGGCCAAGCCCGCGGCGGGCCTCTGCTACACTTGGCCTCCGCCCGTTGCGCCTCCCAAGTCCTTCGTATCCGAGCGCACATCATAGACATGCCGAGCGGCGACTACCTGATCTGGATCGACCTGGAGATGACGGGCCTCAAGCCCGAGTCCGATGCCATCATCGAGATCGCGACCGTGGTGACCGACAAGGACCTGGCGATCGTCGCCGACGGGCCGGTGCTCGCCATCCACCAGGGCGAGGAGGTGCTCGGTCGCATGGACGACTGGAACCAGCGCCAGCACAGCTCCTCGGGGCTGCTGACGCGAGTGCGTGCCAGCCGCACCAGCGTGGGCGAGGCCGAGCGGCGCACGCTCGAGTTCCTCAGCCCCCTCGTGACCCCCGGCAGCTCACCGATGTGCGGCAACAGCATCTGCCAGGACCGGCGCTTCCTCGCGCGCTGGATGCCGGAGCTCGAGCGCTTCTTCCACTACCGCAATCTCGACGTCAGCACGCTCAAGGAGCTGGCGCGGCGCTGGGCTCCGGGAGTGGCCGACAGTTTCGTCAAGCAGGGCACACACCTCGCCTACGCGGACATCCACGAGTCGATCCGTGAGCTGCGCCACTACCGTGCGCGGCTGTTCGCCCCGGCCTGGGCCGGCGGGGGCTGACGGAGTGTCGCTCGTGACCCATCGCGGCGGCTGCCATTGCGGCGCCGTCGCCTTCGAGGTCGATGCGCCCGCACGAGTCACGGTGAGCGAGTGCAACTGCTCGATCTGCCATATGAGCGGCTACCTGCACCTCATCGTCCCACGCGCGCGCTTCCGTCTGCTGCGCGGCGAGGCGAGCCTCAGCACCTACACCTTCAACACCGGCGTGGCGCGGCATCTGTTCTGCCGCCACTGCGGCGTGAAGTCCTTCTACGTGCCGCGCTCCAATCCCGACGGCTACAGCGTCAACGTGCGCTGTCTCGAGCCCGGGACGCTTGCGGCGGTGACGGTCGAGCCCTTCGACGACAACGACCGTGCGGCCGCCGAGGCGAAGATCCGCGATCGTTCCCGGGAATGATCCGCGGGCGGCGCGCGCCGGGAATGAGGCGCGGGCGGCGCGCCTTCAGGAGGGGCCGCGGGGCGCCGACCCGCCGGGCTGCGCGAGAAACAGCCAGGTCTCCACCACCGTATCGGGGTTGAGCGACATGCTCTCGATGCCCTGGTCGAGCAGCCAGCGCGCCAGGTCCGGGTGGTCCGAGGGACCCTGGCCGCAGATGCCGACGTACTTGCCGCGCTTGCGGCAGGCGGCGATCGCCATCGCCAGCAGTTGCCGCACGGCCTCGTCGCGCTCGTCGAAATGGCGCGCCACGATCGCCGAGTCGCGATCGAGTCCGAGCGTGAGCTGCGTCATGTCGTTCGAGCCGATCGACATGCCGTCGAAGTAGTCGAGATATTTCTCGGCGAGCAACGCGTTGGTCGGCAGCTCGCACATCATGATCACCGTGAGCCCGCCGCTCGCGCGCTTCAGTCCGTTCTTGGCGAGGAGCGCGGTGACCTCGCGCGCCTCCTCGAGGCTGCGCACGAACGGCACCATCACCTGCACGTTGGTGAGGCCCATGTCCTCGCGCACCCGCTTGAGCGCGCGGCACTCGAGCTCGAAGCAGGGGCGGAAGCTCTCATCGACATAGCGCGAGGCGCCGCGGAAGCCGAGCATCGGGTTCTCTTCGTGTGGCTCGTAGCGCGCGCCGCCGATGAGGTTGGCGTACTCGTTCGACTTGAAGTCCGACAGCCGTACGATCACCGGCTCGGGGGCGAACGCCGCGGCGATCTGCGCGATTCCTTCCGAGAGCTTCTCGACGTAGAAGCCCACCGGCTCCGCGTAGCCAGCCATCTGCGCACGGATCTGCTCCTGGAGGTCGGCATCGAGGCGGTCGAACTCGAGCAGTGCCCGCGGATGCACGCCGATCATGCGGTTGATGATGAACTCGAGGCGCGCAAGTCCCACCCCGTGATTCGGGATGGCGGCGAAATCGAAGGCGCGGTCGGGGTTGCCGACGTTCATCATGATCTTGACCGGGATCTTCGGCAGCGAATCGAGCTGCACCTCCTTGCGCTCGAAGGCGAGCAGCCCCTCGTACACGTGCCCGGTGTCGCCCTCGGCGCACGACACGGTGACCTCCTGACCTTCGCGGATTCGCTGCGTGGCATCGCCACAGCCGACCACGGCGGGGATGCCGAGCTCGCGGGCGATGATCGCGGCGTGACAGGTGCGTCCGCCGCGGTTGGTGACGATCGCTGCGGCACGCTTCATGACCGGCTCCCAGTCGGGATCGGTCATGTCGGCCACCAGCACGTCGCCGCTCTGCACCCGCGCCATCTCGCCGGGCTCGGTAATGACGCGCGCGGCTCCCGCGCCGATGCGCTGCCCGATGCTGCGCCCGCTCGCCAGCACGCGCGAGCGGCCCTTGAGCGCATAGCGCTGGATGGTGCGCCCGGCACGGCTCTGCACGGTTTCGGGTCGCGCCTGCAGGATGAAGAGCTGGCCGCTCGCCCCATCGCGCGCCCACTCGATATCCATCGGCCGCCCGTAGTGCTCCTCGATGAGCAGCGCCTGCCGTGCGAGCGCCACCAGATCCTCATCATCGAGACAGAAGCGCCGCCGCTCGGCCTCCGGCACCTCGACGGTCTGCACGCGCTCCCCGGAGCCCGCCGGGGCGTACACCATCTTCACCGCCTTGCCGCCGAGATTGCGGCGCAGGATCGGCAGCTTGCCGGAGCGCAGCGCGGGCTTGTAGAGATAGAACTCGTCGGGGTTGACCGCGCCCTGCACCACGGTCTCACCGAGGCCCCAGGAGGCGGTGATGAACACCACGTCGCGGAACCCCGAGTCGGTGTCGAGCGTGAACATGACGCCGCTCGCGCCGAGATCGCTGCGCACCATGTGCTGCACGCCCGCCGACAGCGCCACCGCGGCGTGGTCGAAGCCCTGGTGCACGCGGTAGGCGATGGCCCGATCGTTGAACAGCGAAGCAAACACCTCGTGCATCGCCTTGAGGACCGCCGCCTCGCCGCGTACGTTGAGGAAGCTCTCCTGCTGGCCGGCGAAGGATGCCTCGGGCAGGTCCTCGGCGGTCGCCGACGAGCGCACCGCGACCGCAGTGTCCTCGCGTCCGCCGCTCATGCGGCGCAGCTGCGCGCTCACTTCCGCGCCGAACGCCGGCGGCAGGGGCGTGGCGAGCATCCACTGGCGGATGCGCGCGCCGCTTGCGGCGAGGGCGTCGACGTCGTCGACGTCGAGCGTAGCGAGCTCGGCGCGGATGCGCGCATCGAGGCCACCTTGCCTGAGAAACTCACGGTAAGCGGCCGCGGTGGTGGCGAATCCGCCCGGCACCCTGATACCGAGCTTCGCGAGCGCGCTGATCATCTCGCCGAGCGAGGCGTTCTTGCCGCCGACCTTGTCGACGTCGTGCATGCCGAGTTGCTCGAACGGGATGACGTAGGCGCTCAAGGATGCTCCTGACACTCAAGACCGCCGTGCACTGCTTGCTACGGTGGGCGCGCGGTGAAACACTGCGGGCTCCTCGCAACGCAAGCTGACGAGTCGCCTGAAGCCGTGAGCCGTCGAACCGTTTTCTTCGTCTCGGACCAGACGGGCGTGACTGCGGAGACGCTGGGCCACAGCCTCATGACGCAGTTCGAGGGCCTGGAATTTCGGCCGGTGACTTTGCCATTTGTGTCGAGTCTTGACAAGGCGCACGAGGCGGTGCGGCGCATCGACCGCGCGGCGCACGACGAGGGGCTGCGCCCGATCGTGTTCAGCACGCTGGTACAGGACGAGCTGCGCGACGTGGTGATGACCGCCAACGCGCTGTTCCTCGATATGTTCTCGGCGTTTGTTGGTCCGCTCGAGCGTGAGCTCAACACCCGCTCCACGCACCGCGCCGGCCGCGCACACGGCATCGCCGATCTCGCCGCCTACACCACGCGCATCAACGCCACCAACTTCGCGCTCGCCAACGACGATGGCAGCGGCGGGGACTACGCTCACGCCGACGTGGTGTTGATCGGCGTCTCGCGGGTGGGCAAGACTCCCACCTGCGTCTACATGGCGCTGCAGTATGGGGTGTTCGCCGCGAACTACCCGCTCACCGAGGACGACCTCGAGGCGGGAAAGCTCCCGCAGCGGCTGCAGCAGTTTCGCGCCAAGCTGTTCGGGCTCACCATTCGCCCTGAGCGGCTGCAGCAGATCCGCAGCGAGCGCCGCCCGGAGAGTCGCTACGCCTCGCGCGGCCAGGTGCAGTACGAGCTGCGCGCCGCGGACGCACTCTTTGCACGCTACGCCATTCCCTCGCTCGACACCAGCGAATCCTCGATCGAGGAGATCGCGAGCCGTATCCTCAACACCACGGGGATCGAGCGGCGGCTGCGCCCGTAGCGGCGCGCGCGGGGGTGGAGCTGGATATTGTTGCACGGTCCGTACCGCGCGTGTGCGCTGTGGCGGCGCACGTCGCAATTTCCCGCGGGTCGCACGAAATTTGCAAGCGACGCGGGGGTGCGCAAACGTGCACGGATTCGCGTCGTAGTCGGCTTGCAGCGCGGTGCTTGTGCGTTATAGTCGGTACGTGCTGCTCGCTGACACACACACCGTCGTCTCCTGGCGCGCCAGGCCGCGCAGCTTCGTCGCGCTCATGGGACTGTACGAAAGCAACTTCATACGCCTCGGCTGGCTCGCCGGCGACCTCAAGGCGCTCGCCGGGCGCTACGCCTCCGCGGTCGCCGGGGACTGTGACCTCGTTCTCACCGTCACCGAGCGCTCACCCTACACCAGCACGGTGCTCCTCACTTACCTGCTGCCCGACGCGCACGGCCCGCAGCGCTACCCCGATATGCGCGTGCGCATCTACCACGACGCGCATCTGGTCGAAGCCCAGCCGTGGAGCAGCCCGCACGGCGAGCGCGCCCCGCCACGGGCGGCAGCCCGGCCCCCCGCGCACGCCCCGCGCGTCTCCCCGGAGCGTGAACTGGATCAGCGCTGGGCGCGCAACATGATGTTAAACAAATGGCTGGAGTACTGCGTGGAGCGGGGCCATCGCTTCTCATCCCGCACGGAGCACGACCCCGGCGCCTGAGAGGTGGCGGTCCACCGCCGCGATTCTCATGAAGGCGCTGCGACAACTCGGTTTTCTCAAGCTAAGCCTCCGCCCCGACGGCACACCCGATGAAGAAGATCACCGGGTGCTCGCCCTGTTCCGCAACCGCGCGGAGCTGAAAAAGGCCTACGGGGAGCTGCAGGAGGAGACCTTCCGCCTCAAGGATCTCATCAAGCAGCAGGAGGGCGCGACGCAGCGCGCCCAGGAAATGATGGGTACGCTCGAGACCCGGCTCGGGAGCGCTGCGACCGCCTACCCGGCGCTGGTCTTCTACCAGCTGCGCCGGCTGTGGCAGTCCGGGCGGGAGCTCCTCACGCAATTCGTCGCCGACCTGGTACGACAGCAGGAGGAACGCGAGCGCCGCGCGCACCTCGCACAGCACAACCGCGCGCAGTTCGCCCGCCGCCACGGCGCCGAGAAGGATCTCGCCTCTGCGCAGGCCGATCACCTCGAGGCCGGCGCGCAGCTCGCTGCGCTCGAGAGCGAGCGCGGCACGCTCACGCGCTTCTGGCACTATTTCCGGCGCCGTGCCCTCGAGCGCCGCATCGGCGCGGCGCGCACGGCGCTCGATGCCGCGAGTGCCGCGCTGGCCGCCGCGCAGAAGCTGGTCGAGGACATCGACGGCGAGTCGGCGCCGCAATTCCCCGGGCTGTCGCTCTCGGCACGCCGCGCCATCAACATCGCCGCCATCGCCTATGCCGAAGTGCTGTGCCTGCGGCTGACGGAGCTCAGGACACCGCTCGTCACGCTGGCACGCGAGGCCACCGCACAGCGCGAGGCGGGCGCCGACTACGGCTCACCGAAGGAGTGCGTGCTGCTCATGGGGCAGATCGCGCGGGCACATCGCCTGCTGGCCGAGCGCGCCGGCCTTGCCGCGCAGATCAGGGAGCAGGTCGGGCGACTCAAGCGCGTCGCGCGCTACCGCGGTGCCAACGACAGCACGCCCCTCATGGACTCGGTCGCGCCGACCGCCGGTGACGCGCTCGAGAGGGGACCGGCCGGCTCGGCGGCTGTGCCGCTGCCCAACGTCCTCGCCGACGATACCTGGGACCTGTTCCGCGTGCTGGTGCGCTGAGACCGCGGCGCGCCTTCAGTTGGCGCGCGCGGTCTTCTGCGGTGGTGTGTGGGCGCCGGTCACCATGTCCGCCATGACCTGGGTGGCCTGGTCGAGCACCACGTCCGCGGCTTCGTCCTTGTTCTTCTCCAGCTCCTCGACGCTCTTGACGGGCGGCAGATTCTTCGCCGAGCGGCGGCTGTTCTCGCGCTCGAGCCGCTCCTTGTCGATGCGCGCACGCTCATCGCGGCGCACCTGCAGGTTGAGCGACACGGTGTGCTGGTCGCGCACCGAGTCGATCGCGGCGATGTCCGAGACCAGCCACTTGTAGTCAGGATCCTGCTGCGCCCGCGCATCCTCCTCCGTGGCGAGCGCGGCCACCGGCGGCGCGGCGGCCGTGCCGGCGCTCGCCTTGAAGGGTACGCCGGCGATCCGGTCCCAGGGCAACGCGGATTCGAGCGTGCTCTCGCCCACCTCCTTGGTGTCGAGCACCGAGGCGAGCGGCACGTCCGGCTCGACGCCGCGGTGCTGGGTGCTCTCGCCGGTCACGCGATAGAACTTGCCGATGGTGACGGTCAGTTGCCCGTTCACCGGCTTGTCGGACCAGCGGTCGAGCTGCACCAGATTCTGCACCGTCCCCTTGCCGAAGGTCGTCTGTCCGAGGATCACGCCGCGGTGATAGTCCTGAATGGCGCCGGCGAAGATCTCCGAAGCCGAGGCGCTCAGGCGGTCCACCAGCACCGCGAGCGGCCCGGCGTAGGCGGGTCCTGACTCCGGATCATCGAGCACTTCGAGCCGCCCCGACGTATCGCGCAGCTGCACCACCGGGCCGTGGTCGATGAACAGCCCCGTGAGCGCGGTGGCCTCCGGAAGGTAGCCGCCACCGTCGTTACGCAGATCGAGCACCAGGCCGTCGATGTTCTCGGCCTTGAGCTGGTTCAAGAGCTTGAGCACGTCACGCGTCGTGCTGCGGTAGTTCTCGTCGCCGGCGTTCTGCGCCGCGATGTCCTGGTAGAACCCGGGCACGGTGACGACGCCGATCTTGAGCGTGCGCCCGTTGCGTACCACGGTCTTCACTTCCTTGTGCGCGGCCTGAGCTTCGAGCGTCACCTTGTTGCGCACGAACTCGAGGACCTTCTCGGTACTCCCCGGGGCGGCGCCGGCGGGCAGCACCTGCAGCCGCACCATCGTGCCAGCCTTGCCACGAATGAGCTGCACCACATCGTCGAGCCGCCAGCCGATCACGTCGGTGAACGGTCCGTCCTTACCCTGGCCGACGCCGATGATGCGGTCGTTCACCTTGAGCGTGCCGGCGACCGCCGCGGGGCCGCCCTCGAGCACGTTCATGATGGTGACGTAGTCATCGACCAGCTGCAGCGAGGCGCCGATGCCGTCGTAGTTGAGGCTCATCTGGATGCGGTACTCCTCCGAGCTGCGCGGCGAGAAATAGCTCGAATGCGGGTCGAAGGCGCGCGCATACGCGTTCATCAGATTCTCGAACACGTCCTCGGTGGTCACCTGGTCGACGCGCTTCAGCACCCGCTCGTAGCGCTTGCGCAGCACGTCGGCGGCGTCCGGCCAGCTCTTGCCGGTGAGCATCAGCGACAGCGCATCGTTCTTGACGCGCTTTCTCCACAGCTCGTCCATCGTCGCCTGGTCGGCCGGCCAGGGCGCATGCGAGCGGTCAAACTCGAAGGACTCGTTCAGCGTCCAGTCGGGCTCGGTCTGCAGCAGCGCGATCGCGTGCTGAATGCGCTCGCGGTTACGCTGCTGGAAGCGGGCGAAGATCAGGTACGCCGGGTCGATATTCCCCGTACGGATCATGTCGCCGAACTGCAGCCGGTAGCCGTTGAAGTCGTTGATGTCGCTCGCGAGGAAGTAGCTGCGCTGGCCGTCGAGAAATTCGAGATAGCGCTGATAGATCGTGTCCGACATCCTGTCGTCGATCGCCGCGCGACTGTAATGGGCGTCTTCGAGGATGCGCCCGATCTTGCGCGCCGTGGCGCGCTGGGCGTCGGTCGGCGCGATCGCGCCCGGGGGCAGCTGCACAGTGCTCGCCGGGACCTGGACGGATCCCGCCAGCGCCAGCGCCATGATCGCCAGAGCGGCGGCAGTTAACCATCCGGAGGACCGGCGCAGGGGTAAAGGCATCGTGGGACTCGCAGGTTCGGTAGACTCTTAGAGCAAGGCTAGAGCGCGCGGTTCGCTTTTAGCAAGTAGGGCTACTCGCAGCCTAGTCTCACTTCTCACCACATGCGACCTCTGGCGGCACTTCTGGCGATTCTCGCAGGTTCGGCGGTTGCCCTGGCGATGGGGCTACTTATGACCTGGATTGTGATCCTGTTCCTGCCCGCCGACGAGGCGCGTTTTGCGCCCGAGCACGCGGCGCTGATTCGGGCCATCCTGGTCTTCACGGCATTCGCCCTGGTGAGCTGCGGCAGCTTCTACGCACAGCAGCGCGAGCGTCCCTGGCGGCTCGCCGCACATGGCGCCACCCTGATTATGTTCGCTGTCGCGGTCTGGCTGTACTGGCCGAAGTGACCATCCCGCCCCTCGCTCGCGAGCGCCGGGCGAGCGGCGGAAGCTCCCCATGCGGCAGTGCGACGCACGGCGTCAGCCACGCCGGGTGGCGGGGATCGCGCGTATCAGCCGGATCATCAGCCGCAGCAGCAGCACCAGCGCGGCGGGCCCCACGGCGACCGCCCAGAACACCGCCGAGCCGTGCACCAGGCCGAGCAGAAAGTCGCCCAGCAGTGCGAAGGGGCCGGCGTGCAGGTTCTGGCCGTGCGTGTACGGCCCGAGCACGCGGTTGCCGGCGAACCAGATGAGCAGCGGCATCCCGAGGATGCCGAAAAGCAGTGCCACTGCGTAGATGATGAGCCGGCTTCGCACCCCCGGGGGCAGTGCGCGGTACGTCTCGGACAGCGCGCGCGTGCGCGCGGGTGCTGCCGCGGGCGGGGTCGGGGTCGTGGTAGCCATGGGCGCGCGCATAATAGCGTTCCCATGGAGAAAATCAGAGCCGCAGTCATCGGCGTCGGCTACCTTGGCCGATTTCACGCGCAGAAGTACGCGCAGGCGCAGGGTTGCGAGCTCCTCGCGGTCGTCGATGCACGCGCCGACACCCGCGAGGCGGTCGGCGCGGAGCTCAGGGCGCGAGCGCTCGCCGATCATCGCGACCTGCTCGGCAGCGTCGATGCGGTGAGCGTGGTCACGCCGACGCCCGCCCACTTTGCGATCGCGCGCGACTTCCTCGAGGCTGGCGCGCACGTACTGGTGGAGAAACCCATCACCGAGACGCCGGCGCAGGCACGCGAGCTGATCGCGGTCGCCGCACGCGCGCAGCGCATTCTGCAGGTCGGTCATCTCGAGCGCTTCAACGCCGCGATCCTCGCCGCCGAGCCGTACCTGAAGTCGCCGAACTTCGTCGAGTGCCACCGCATGGCACCCTACCGCGAGCGTGGCACGGACGTGAACGTCGTGCTCGACCTGATGATCCACGACATCGACATCGTGCAGACCATCGTCGGGGCACCGATCGCGACCATCGACGCCGTGGGCACCCCGGTGTTCTCCGATGAGATCGATATCGCCAACGCCCGGCTGCGCTTCGCCAATGGCTGCGTCGCCAACGCGACGGCCTCGCGTGTCAGCATGAAGACCGAGCGCAAGCTGCGCATCTTCGAGGACGACGCGTACCTGTCACTCGATCTGCAGCAGAAGATCCTCACCGTGATCCGCAAGCGCGCCAGCACCGAGCCCCCCGGGCCCCTGCCGGTGACGATCGAGGAGCAGAGTCTCGAGCCGGGTGACGCGCTCAAGGCGGAGATCGACTCGTTTCTCTCCTGCGTCCGCGAGGGTCGACCGCCGGTGGTTCCGGGCGAGGCGGGTCTCACCGCGCTCGAGACCGCCATCCGCATCACCGAGCAGGTGCACCACTCACTCGCCGAGCGGGCGGCCCGCGCGCGCCCCTAGCTCGCCACGGTTGCACGTCGCGGCTGGTGTCCTTTACGCACGGCTGAGATACGCGCGGCTGAGACGGCCGGTCGCCTCCGGCGGCGCAGCCGCGGCGTCGGGTAGAATCGGTCTCACGGCAGGCATGGCAGGTGATCGATGTCGCAGGAGCCCGAGCATTTCCGCAGCGCGCCACGCCCGGTGACCGTGGCGGCCATCCAGATGTCCTGCGACTGGGACACCGACGGCAACATCGCCCGCGCCGAGCGGCTGGTGCGCGAGGCCGCCGCGCGCGGCGCGCAGATCATCCTGCTGCCCGAGCTCTTCGAGACACCGTACTTCTGCATCGAGCAGGATGCGCGCCATCTCGCCCTCGCTCGGCCCCTCGCCGGTAGCCGCGCGCTGCGGCACTTTGCCCCGCTGGCACGCGAGCTCGGCGTGGTGCTGCCGATCAGCTTCTTCGAGCACGCGGGACCGGTCTATTTCAACTCCATCGCCATCGTCGACGCCGACGGCAGCACGCTCGGTGTCTATCGCAAGTCGCACATCCCGAACGGCCCCGGCTACCAGGAGAAGAATTATTTCGCGCCCGGCGACACCGGCTTTCGCGCCTGGGATACGCGCTTCGCGCGCATCGGCGTCGGCATCTGCTGGGACCAGTGGTTTCCCGAGACCGCCCGCGTCATGGCGCTCATGGGGGCGGAGCTGTTCTTCTTTCCTACCGCGATCGGCAGCGAGCCGCCGCCGGCGCTGCCGGTGAACTCGCGCGAGCACTGGCAGCGCACACAGCAGGGGCACGCGGCGGCCAACCTGACACCGCTCATCGCCGCCAACCGCTACGGTCTCGAGCGCTCGCTGCAGGATCCGCAGGGCCTGTATATCCGCTTCTACGGCTCGTCGTTCATCGCCGATGCGCTGGGCGCGAAAGTCGCGGAAGCCGCGGAAGAGGGCGATGCGGTGCTGGTGCACAGCTTCGACCTGGCGGCCGTCGCGAAGCTGCGCGACAACTGGTTCGTGTTCCGCGACCGCCGTCCGGATCTCTACGGCCCGCTCACCACGCTCGAAGGGCAGCGCGAAGTCTGAAGCGGCGCGCCGTCCGTGCCGTCCATGCCGTCCGCGCCGTCCGCCGCCGTCAGTCGAGCCCGCGCAGCAGTGCGAGCAGCTCCTCGGCTCGTCGCCGCATCTGCGCCTCGTCCTTCGGCGGCGGCCGCCGCTCGCGCCGGCGCGAGCGCGGCGCCGTCGCCGTCGGGTGCGCCTTGCGCACTACGAACTGCCCGGTGCCGGTGGGCTCGAACTCCACACCGTCGCCCGGCGCGAGCTCGAGAGCGACGCGGACCTTCTTGGGAATGGTGACTTGTCCCTTGACCGTTATTCTTGTTGCCATGCAGGAGTCCACGCGAGATGCGATTCCCTGTATCCCCACCCGAGTGTAATCCCCTAACGTCCGCGCGGACATAGGGATGACCTCGTTCCCAGGGTCTGAGAACTCAGCGTGAAGAAACGGACGTCTCTTGCCCGATCCGCGACTAACAGAGGGGCGGAATCCCGGCCCTGTCGGCACCGGGAACCGCCTCAGGTGGTGGAGGCGGGGGGAATCGAACCCCCGTCCGTAAGTCCTAGACTTCAGCATCTACGTACGTAGCTCTCTCTTTAGTTCTCGCGCGGCGCTACCCGAGGAGCAGGGAAGACGCAACGCCAGCGGACAGTGACTCTTAACGTACCGGCCTGTCGCACGCCGGCACGCGATCCTGTGAACGCGTCCCCTGGACCGGTCGCACAGGCACGAGCCGGCCAGAGGTCAGCTGCGATTAGGCAGCCAGAGCGTAGTTGTCGTCGTTGGCAACTATGATTTGCAGCAGTATTTACGAGGACACTGCACCTCGGTACGCCCCTGAAGGTTCGCAACCCACGTCGAAACCGGTCGCCCCCACGAGGTCAACGCCGGCAGCATACCGCAGGGCGCCGCGCGCCGTACTTTTGAAGCACCGCTGCGCTCACGTCGCAGCGTTCGAGCTCGAGACAGCGCTCGCGCCGCCCCCGCCGGCTCGGTAAGGTTCCAAGGTGACATAACCTGGCCAGGGAGAGGGCTTTCGCATGCGTACTCAGGCTCTGCTCGGTCTCGTGGCGGCGAGCGTGCTGGCTCAGGTCGCCGGGGCAGATACCGCGCCGATCGGCCCCGGCGACCCCACCTGGGCCATCCGCAGCGTGCTCGGCTACAGCAAGACCGGCGGCAACACCGATAACAGCGCCGGAAACGTGCTGTTCCACGCCGCGCATGTCATGGGGGACTGGAAGCTGCTCTTCGGCTTCGATGGCCTCTACGGCTCGACCCAGGGTGAGACCACCGCGCAGGCCTGGGATGCCTTCCTGCAGGCCAACTACAACATCACGCCGAGGTTCTACTGGTACACGGGAGGGCGCTACGACGATGACCGCTTCAGCGGCTTTGCCTACCAGGCGGCGGTGAAGACCGGTGTCGGCTACAAGTTCATCGACACCGACGCCACCAAGCTCAGCGCGCAGATCGGCGCCGGCTACCGTCGGCTGCGCCCCGAGATCCTCGTGAAAGATGACATCGGCGGCATCATCAGCAGTACCGAGCAACCCGAGGAGAGCGATGCGATCCTCGACGCCGGCCTGGCCTTCGAGCACGACTTCAATCCCTCCACCAAGTTGCTTGCTCTCGCCACGGTGCAGTCCGGCAAGGAGAACACGCTCACCAACGCGAGCGTTGCGCTGCAGGTGAAGATGACCGGTCGCCTGGCGCTGTCGGCCGGCTACAAGCTGATCGACAACAGCAGTCCGCCACCGGGTTCCGGCCGGCGTGACACGCTGACGACCCTCGGGCTGGTGTACGAGCTGAAGAACGACAAGCTGCCGCCGGAGTAGTCGTCAGCCGCGCCGCAGCAGCCGCGCCTTGTCGCGCTGCCAGTCGCGCTCCTTCTCCACCGCGCGCTTGTCGTGTTGTTTCTTGCCCTTGGCGAGCCCGAGCTGCAGTTTGGCGCGCCCGTTCTTCCAGTACAGCTCGAGCGGCACCAGCGTGTAGCCGCGCCGCTCGACCGCGCCGATCAGGCCCTGCAGCTCGCTGTGATGCAGCAGGAGCTTGCGGGTGCGCACCGGGTCGGGCGTGACGTGCGTCGATACCGACGCGAGCGGCGAGAGATGCGCCCCGATGAGGAATGCCTCGCCGCCGCGCAGGTACACGTACGCTTCCTTCAGCTGCGCGCGCCCGGCACGCATGGCCTTCACCTCCCAGCCCTGCAGCGCCAGGCCCGCCTCGTAGCGCTGCTCGATGAAATAGTCGAAGCGCGCCTTGCGGTTCTCGGCGATCAGGCGCGGGGCTTCGGTCGCTTTGGTCATGGGCGGCCGTAATGGGACAATGTCACCATGCGAGAGGTCAAGCGCTCGGCGCTCGTCAACAGGCCGCCGGCGGAAGTTTTCGCGCTCATCAACGACATCGAGAGCTACCCGCAGTTTCTGCCCTGGTGCACGCATGCGCGGGTGCTGTCGCGCTCGCCCACGGAGATCCTCGCCACGCTCGGCGTGCGTCAGGGGGGGCTGCGGGGCGAGTTCACCACGCGCAACACCCTCGAACCTGAGCGCCGCATCGACATGCAACTGGTGAGCGGCCCGTTTCGCACGCTCGCGGGCGAGTGGCTGCTGACGCCGATCGAGGGCGGCTGTCGCGTGGAGCTCACCATGCGCTTCGCCTTCAGCAATCCGCTCACCGCCATGCTGTTCGAGCCGAAGTTCGCCGCCACCATCGGCTCGCTGGTCGGCGCGTTCGTCGAGCGTGTGCGGTCGCGCCCGTGAGCGCACCAGCGCCGCAGGGCCGGCGTGACGGCAAGCGCTGTTGCGTCGCCTATGCTACGCGCGAGCGGCAATATCTGTGGACCGTCGAGTTGCCGCCGTCGGCGAGCATCGCCGACGCGCTGAGCGCGGCACGCGCGCTCGCCGGCGATGAGGCGGTTCCGTGGGACTCGGCGGCGATCGGCATCTTCGGCGAGCCCCGCCAACGGAGCGACCCCTGCGCAGACGGCGACCGCATCGAGCTGTATCGCCCGCTGCGCCGCGATCCGCGCGAGCGCCGCCGCGAGCGCGCGCAGCGCGAGCGCGGCAAAGGCCGCGCCGGCTATTAGATCTTCGGGAACTTCTCGATCGGTGCGCCCTGGTCGGGGGCCTGCGGGGCGGCTTCGGGGACGTTCTCGCGCACGAAGCGCTCCACCTTGTCGTCCTTGAAGAACACCGCGAGGTGGCGCTGTCTCGGCTTGTTGTGCGAGTGCTGGAAATAAAAGAGATAGTCCCAGCGGTCCTTGTCGAATAAGTCCGGCAGCATCGGTGTGCCGAGCAGGTAACGCACCTGCGCGCGCGTCATGCCGACCTCGAGCTTGTCGACGGTCTTGCCCGTGAGGTAGTTGCCCTGCTGAATGTCCATGCGATAGACGCAGCCGGCCAACGCGGACCCGAGCAGCAAGGCGGCGAGCGCGGCGCAGGGTAGGCGCACGCTGGTGCGATGGGGGATAATCATCCCGGCAATCATACCTGATCGCGGCCCGCGCGCTGCCTGGGAGGGCGGCGCGGTCCGCCGGGAGAGCCCGCGTGGAAGGCAAGGACCTGCGCAAGGCCGGTTTGAAGGTGACGCTGCCACGCCTGAAGATCCTGGAGATCCTCGAGGGCAGCACCACGCGCCACCTGTCGGCCGAAGACATCTACCGCACGCTGCTCGAATCCAACGAAGATATCGGGCTTGCGACCGTGTATCGCGTGCTCACCCAATTCGAGGCCGCCGGCCTCGTCACGCGCCATCACTTCGAGGACGGCATGGCCGTCTTCGAGCTCAATCAGGGCACGCATCACGATCACATCGTGTGCCTCGACTGCGGCCGTGTGGAGGAGTTCGTCGACTCGAGCATCGAGGAGCGCCAGACTGCGGTCGCCGGCAAGCTCGGCTTCACGATCCGCGACCACTCGCTGATCCTCTACGGCCACTGCCGCCGCGACCACTGTCCCTACCGCAAACGCCCGCCGGGCTAGTGCGCCGCCCGGTGCGGGGCGCGAGCGATCGGCTACGGGGCGCGAGCGATCGGCTACGGGGTGCGAGCGATCGGCTGCGGAGCGCGACTAGCGCGCCGCCGGTGGACGCGGCAGCCGCACGGTGTCGCCGCCCTCGGCGGAATCGGTGGATGCGGCGGCATCGCGCGCCCGCGCGCGCCGTGGCACCTTCTCGGGGCCCTGGCCGGCGGTTTTCTCGGGGGCCTGGGCCCTGGCCGGCGGTTTGCCGGCCGCGGCCAGCATGTCGCGCGCGTGTTCGCGGGCCTTCGCGGTCACCTCGATTCCGCCGAGCATGCGCGCGAGCTCCTCGACGCGGTCCTCGGCGCTGAGCGCGGTGAGCGTGGTGCGCGTGGTGCGCCCGTCGGTGAGCTTCGCGACGCGCAGCTGATGGTGGGCCTGCGAGGCCACCTGTGGCAGATGCGTCACGCACAGCACCTGGCCGCGCTCGGCGAGCGTGCGCAGCTCGCGCCCGACGATCTCCGCCACGGCCCCGCCGATGCCGGCGTCGACTTCGTCGAAGACCATGCAGCGGCTCTCATCGCTCGCGCCCGACACCTGCACCGCGAGCGAGAGGCGCGCCAGCTCCCCGCCGGAGGCGACCTTGGCGAGGGCGCGCGGCGGCTGGCCGGGGTTGGCAGTGACGCGGAATTCGATCTGGTCGATGCCGTGCTGGGCCGGATCCGCGTTGCCGTCCTGGGTGACGTCCGCTTCGAAGCGGCCGCCGGCCATGCCGAGGGTTTGCATGCGCGCGCTGATGTCGCGGGCGAAGGTGCGCGCCGCGGCCAGCCGCTTGTTGGAAAGCTCGCGGGCCTGCACGCGGTAGGACTCGAGCGCGGTGGCGAGCTCCTTGCGGACCGTGGCGAGATCGCTGTCGGCACGCTCGAGCCCCGCCAGCTCCTCCCCGAGTCGCCCGCGCAGCGCCGCCAGCTCGGGCAGCGCCACGCGGTGCTTGCGCGCGAGCTCCTCGATCGCCGCCAGACGCCGCTCGACCTGCTCCTGGCGCGTCTGGTCGACGTCGAGCGACTCACCATAGTGCCCGAGCTCGCGTGCGGTCTCCCGGACGTGGATCGAGGCCTCCTCGAGCATCGGCAGCACCGCGCCGAGCCGCGCGTCGAGTGCCGCGAGCGCGCGCAGCGAGGTCAGCGCGCGGCTCACCGCCGCGTGTGCGCTCGCGCCCTCGTTCTCGTACAGCTCACCGAGCGCAGCGCGGATGCCCGCGGCGAGCCGCCCGCGGTTGGCGAGCCGGGCGTGCTCCTCGGCGAGTGCTTCGCTCTCTCCCGGCTTTACCTGCAGCGCCTCGAGCTCCTGGACCTGATAGCGCAGCAGCTCCAGGCGCGCGTCGCGGTCGCGCGCCTTGCTGTCGAGCGCGAGCGTGCGGTTGAGCAACTCGAGCCACACCCGGTGAGCGATGCCGACCTGGTCGACGGCGCCGGTGAGCCCGGCATAGCCGTCGAGCAGCTCGCGCTGCGCGGCACTGCGCGTGAGGGACTGGAATTCGTGCTGGCCGTGGATGTCGACCAGGATGCTGCCCGCCTCGCGCAGCAGCTGCACCGGCACCGACTGGCCGTTGAGATAGGCGCGCGAGCGTCCGTCGCTCGCCACCACGCGCCGCACGGTGAGCTCGGTCGCGCTGCCGATCGATTGCTCCACGAGCCACTGCTTGAGCTCGCGCGGCGCGCGGCTCAGGTCGAAGGTGGCCGAGACTTCGGCGCGCTCGGCGCCGTGGCGCACGACTTCCGCGCCGGCGCGGCCGCCGGCGATGAGCTGCAGCGCCTCTACCAGGATGGATTTGCCGGCGCCGGTCTCGCCGCTGAGCACCGTGAGTCCCGGGTGCAGCTCGAGCTCCACTGCGTCGATGATGGCGAAGTCGCGGATCTGCAGGTGTGTCAGCATGGGGTCAGCGCTCGAAGCTGCCGCGGCCCCAATGTAGCTTTGAGCGCAGCAGCTTGTAGTAGTCGTGGCCGGGGGGATGCAATAGCTTGACGCGCTCGCGCGCGGTGGTGACGGTGAGCCGCTCGCCTGGGGCGAGCGCGCCGAGCACCACGCCGTCGCAGGTGACGTGCGCCTGGGTGTCGGGCCGCTCGAGCAGCATGATCTCGACGACCGAGTCCGCTGCGACGACGATCGGTCGGTCGGAGAGCGTGTGCGCGCAGATGGGCACGATGACCAGCGCCGGCAGGTGCGGTTCGATGATCGGGCCGCCACAGGAGAGCGCGTAGGCGGTCGAGCCGGTCGGGCTCGCGACGATGATGCCGTCGCCGTCATGCGCGTTGACGAACGTGCCGTCGATGCGGGTCTCGAAGTCGAGCGTGCGGCCGGTGTCGTGCTTCTGCATGACCAGATCGTTGAGCGCGAAGGCGTGCGCCACCTGTGCCCCGCCGCGGTGCAGATGTGCGGTGAGCAGCGGGCGCTCGTCCTCCTCGAGCTCTCCGGCGAGCGCCGCGTCCACCGAGGGGAGCATGTCCTGCGGCATCACGTCGGTGAGGAACCCGAGTCGCCCGCGGTTGACTCCGAGCAACGGCACCCCGTGGCGCGCCACGAGCCGCGCGGCGTAAAGCAGCGTGCCGTCGCCGCCGATCGCGATGACGAGGTCGGCGCGCTCGCCGATCTCGCGCTCCGGCACGTAGGTGACGCCGCTGCCGCCTGCGCTGAGCTCGGTGTCCTCGCTCAGCAGCACCTCGACGCCGCACTTCGCCAGATGCGGCAGCAGCGCGCCGACGCTCTCCGCAATGCGCGGATCCGCGAATCGGCCGACTAACGCGCAGGTACGCACCGGAAAAGCCATGCGTCGGAGCCCTTGACTTAAAGCGGCTCTTTGTAACATGCGCACCGCGCCGGCAGCCAATGGCGCACATCACATCTTCGGGCGACAGCTGGCCACGGCGCCCGGCGACCCGGCGTTTGCTTGACGGTGTAGTGGTGCGCCGCTAGCTTTCCGGCCGCGACTGTGCATGAATGGCCCTTACCGCCACTCACTCAGGCTCTATGGCGCACGAAGCTCGGGACGAGGCCCTAGGCGAGCGGGCTCAACACCTGCTGCGGATTCTCATCGAGAGCTACATCCGGGACGGCCAGCCGGTGGGCTCGCGGGTGCTGTCGCGGGAGTCGGGGCTGCAGCTCTCCTCGGCCACCATACGCAACGTCATGGCTGACCTCGAAGAGCTCGGCTTCGTCGCCTCACCGCACACCTCCGCCGGACGCGTGCCGACCGACAAAGGTTACCGCTTCTTCGTCGACACGCTGCTGCAGCTGCGGCCGCTCGATGAGGCCGCGAGCGCCGAGATCCGCCGGCAGGTCGAGGCGAGTCGCGACAGCTCGACGGACCTCATCGCCACGGTGTCGCAGCTGCTGTCCTCGGCCACGCAGCTCGCGAGCGTGGTGACCGTGCCACGCACGCGGCAGGCCGCGATCACCCAGATCGAGTTCGTGGGGCTTTCCGAGAACCGCGCGCTGGTGGTGCTGGTGTTCAACGAGCGCGAAGTGCAGAACCGCATCATTCAGCTCGAGCGCCATTACTCCCCGGATGAGCTCAAGCGCGCCGCGAACTACCTCAACGAGCAGTTCCGCGGCCGATCGCTGCGCGAGGTGCGCCAGGAGATCCTGCGCCAGCTCTCCGAGGCACGCGCCCACATGAACCAGATCATGGTGGACGCGATCTCCGTGGCGCAGCAGGTGTTCGACAGCGGCGGCGAGGGCACGCTCGAGTACGTCATCAAGGGCGAGACCAATCTCATGGGCGTAGCCGAGCTCACGAATGTCGAGAAGCTGCGGCGCCTGTTCGAGGCCTTCAACGAGAAGCGTGACTTTCTGTACCTGCTCGACCACAGCCTCAAGGCCGACGGCGTGCAGATCTTCATCGGCCACGAGTCGGGCTTCCGCATCCTCGATGACTGCAGCGTAGTCACGGCTCCGTACGCCGACGGCGAATCGGTGGTCGGGGTGCTCGGAGTCATCGGTCCCACCCGCATGGCCTACGAGCGCGTCATACCGATCGTCGACATGACGGCTAAACTCCTCGGCGCCGCCTTGAATTCACGGCGCTGACCCCCACCCCGGGGGCTGGCCTGCCGGCAATGGCGGGATCTGAGCCTGTGGCGGCGGCGGTCTTTCGGAGGTCTGTCGAGATGAGTGCGAACGAGTCCGGGCGGGGGCGCTCCGGCGATGCCGGGGCAGAGGCCACTGCGGTGCCGCCGGAGACGGCGGCTCAGCTGGTGGAGCTCGAGCGGCTGCAGCAGGCGCTCGCCGAGTCCGAGGAGCGAGCGAGGAGCCACCGGGAGCAGTACCTGCGTGCGGTGGCCGAGCTCGATAACGTGCGCAAGCGTACCCAGCGCGACATCGAAGCGGCCAATCGCTACGGCCTGGAGAAGTTTGCCGCCGAGCTGCTGCCGGTGAAGGACAGCCTGGAACAGGCGGTGCAGACGGGGGCCGGGGCGGACGCCCGCAGCCTCCGCGAAGGCCAGGAGGCGACGCTGCAGCTGCTCGCCAAGGCGCTCGAGAGGTTCGGCGTCTCGCTCATCGACCCTCACGGCGAGCCCTTCGACCCCACGCGGCACGAGGCCATGATGACGCAGGAGTCGGCTACGGCTGAGCCCAATTCGGTGCTGCAGGTGGTGCAGCCCGGCTATGAGCTCAACGGGCGGCTGCTGCGGCCGGCGCGGGTGATCGTGGCACGGGCCCCGGGCTGAAGAACCTGGAGCCCTTCCGGGCTTGAAAGCCCGGGCTTTCACCCCTAAGAAGTGACGCTGGACCATATCCCTTTGGAATGAGAACCCCTCGCGGAGTGAACCCATGGCTAAGGTAATCGGCATCGATCTCGGCACGACCAATTCGTGTGTCGCCATCATGGAGGGCGGCAAGCCCCGTGTGATCGAGAACAGCGAGGGTGACCGTACCACCCCCTCGATCGTCGCCTTCAGCAAGGACGGCGAGGTGCTCGTCGGCCAGCCGGCCAAGCGCCAGGCCGTGACCAATCCGCAGAACACGCTGTTCGCCATCAAGCGCCTCATCGGCCGCAAGTTCGAGGACGAGGTCGTGCAGCGCGACATCAAGATGGTCCCGTACAAGATCATCCGTGCCGAGAACGGCGATGCCTGGGTCGAGGCGCAGGGCAAGAAGATGGCGCCGCCGGAGATCTCCGCGCGCGTGCTCATGAAGATGAAAAAGACCGCCGAGGATTATCTCGGCGAGAAGGTGACCGAGGCGGTCATCACCGTGCCCGCCTATTTCAACGATTCCCAGCGCCAGGCCACCAAGGACGCCGGGCGCATCGCGGGGCTCGAGGTGAAGCGCATCATCAACGAGCCGACCGCCGCCTCGCTCGCCTATGGGCTCGACAAGCAGGGTAGTGACCGCAAGATTGCGGTCTACGACCTCGGCGGCGGCACCTTCGACATCTCGATCATCGAGATCGCCGAAGTCGACGGCGAGCGGCAGTTCGAGGTGCTCTCGACCAACGGCGACACCTTCCTCGGTGGCGAGGACTTCGACCTGCGCATCATCAATTTCCTCGCCGAGCAGTTCCTCAAGGAGTCCGGCGTCGACGTGCGCAAGGACCCCCTCGCCATGCAGCGCCTCAAGGAGGCCGCCGAGAAGGCGAAGATCGAGCTGTCCTCGACCCAGCAGACCGACATCAATCTGCCCTATATCACCGCAGACGCTTCGGGGCCGAAGCATCTGAACATCAAGCTGACGCGCGCCAAGCTCGAGTCGCTGGTGGAGGACCTGGTGCAGAAGACCGTCGCGCCCTGCAAGACCGCGCTCAAGGACGCCGGCGTCGGCGTCGGTGACATCGCGGAAGTGATTCTCGTGGGCGGACAGACGCGCATGCCGCTCGTGCAGAAATACGTGAAGGACCTCTTCGGCAAGGAGCCACGCAAGGACGTGAACCCCGACGAGGCGGTCGCGGTGGGTGCCGCGATCCAGGCGGGTGTGCTCGCAGGTGAGGTGAAGGATGTGCTGCTGCTCGATGTGACACCGCTGTCGCTCGGCATCGAGACGCTCGGCGGGATCATGACCAAGCTCATCGAGAAGAACACGACCATCCCGACGAAGGCGTCGCAGACGTTCTCTACGGCCGATGACAACCAGACCGCGGTCACGATCCACGTGCTGCAGGGTGAGCGCGACCGCGCCGCGGACAACAAGTCCCTCGGCAAGTTCGACCTCGCCGACATCCCGTCCGCCCCGCGCGGCATGCCGCAGATCGAGGTGTCCTTCGACATCGACGCCAACGGCATTCTCAACGTGTCGGCGAAGGACAAGGCCACCGGGCGCGAGCAGAAGATCGTCATCAAGGCCTCGAGCGGGCTCACCGAGGACGAGATCAAGCGCATGGTGCGCGACGCCGAGGCACACGCGGCGGAGGACAAGCGCTTCCGCGAGCTCGTCGAGACGCGCAACAAGGCCGACGCGCTGATCCACGCGGTGGAGAAGTCCCTCGGCAGCCTCGGCGACAAGGTCGATGCCGGCGAGCGCGCCCGCACTGAGAGTGCGGTGTCGGATCTGCGCTCGGCGCTCAAGGGCGATGACCGCGGTGTGATCGAGAAGAAGACCGAGGCGCTCGCTCAGGCTTCTGCGGGCATCGCACAGCGCGCCTACGCCGCCGAGCAGGGCGGCGCGGGTGGAGGCGGCGGCGCCGAGAGTGCCGGCCCGTCGGGGGCTCAGGCTGGGCCCTCCGGTCAGGGCGGTGCCGGGCGCGACGATGTCGTGGATGCGGAATTCGAAGAGGTGAAGGACAAGGGACGCAAGGCTTCCTAAGCGTTCCATGGCGAAGCGCGACTACTACAAGGTACTCGACGTACCGAAGACCGCGACTGAGGCCGAGATCAAGAAGGCCTATCGACGCCTCGCCATGAAGTACCACCCCGATCGCAATCCCAACGATCGGGATGCCGAGGAGGCCTTCAAAGAGGCCAAGGAGGCGTGCGAGGTGCTCACCGACCCGCACAAGCGGGCCGCCTACGACCAGTACGGCCATGCCGGGGTCGAGGCGACCGCCCGCGGGGCGGCGGGTGCGCGCGGCGGCTTCGGCGCCGACACCTTCAGCGACATCTTCGGCGATGTCTTCGGCGACATCTTCGGCGGCGTCCGTCGTGGGCGGTCGCAGATCTTCCGGGGCGCGGACCTGCGCTACGAGCTCGAGCTCGAGCTCTCGCAGGCCGTGTTCGGCCATCAGGCCGAGATCGATGTCGTACGGCTCGGCGAGTGCGACGTGTGCCACGGGAGCGGCGCGGCCAAAGGCAGTGCGCCCGCGACCTGCGAGACGTGCGGGGGGGCCGGGCAGGTGCGCGTCTCCCAGGGCTTCTTCCAGCTGCAGCAGACCTGCCCGCGCTGCCGCGGCGCCGGCACCGTGGTGCGCAATCCCTGCGATACCTGCCACGGTCAGGGGCGCGTGCGGCGCACGCGGCGTCTCGCGGTGAAAGTCCCCGCGGGCGTCGATTCCGGCGACCGCGTACGCCTTGCCGGTGAGGGCGAAGCGGGCCGCAACGGTGGCCCTGCGGGCGATCTGTACGTGGAGATCCACGTCCGCGAGCATCCGATATTCGAGCGCGACGGCGAGCATCTCTCCTGCGAGGTGCCGGTGAGCTTCGCCACCGCCTCGCTCGGCGGCAGCGTCAACGTGCCGACCCTCGAGGGTGACGTCACGCTCAAGATTCCCGCCGAGACGCAGTCCGGCCGCGTCTTTCGCCTGCGCGACAAGGGCGTGAAGCCGGTGCGTGGCGGCGCGCGGGGCGATCTCTTTTGCCGCGTGGTGGTGGAGACCCCCGTGCACCTCTCGGCCGAGCAGCGCGAGCTCATTCGCCAGCTCGAGGAATCGCTCAAAGCGCACGCCGAACGACACGCCCCTCGCTCGACGAGCTTTCTCGAAGGCGTGAAGCGCTTCTTCAGCGGCGACCAGGGGAAGAAGGTCTAGCAGTCATGGCGCCTGAGCCGGCCGACACACGCCATTCACCGCTGTGTCGTCTCGTGCTGATCGGCGTGACCGGGCGCATGGGACAGGCGCTGCTGCGCGCGGCGCCGGGATTCCCGCAGCTGATCGTCACCGGTGCCATCGCCTCGGCGGGAAGCCTCGCCCTGGGCCGTGATGCCGGCGAGCTCGCCGGCCTCGGCGCGGCCAATCTCCCCGTGACGGCCGATCTGCCGCGCGCGCTCGCGCAGGCGGATGTCGTGATCGACTTCTCGAGTGCCGCCGCCACCGCCGCTACGGTCGCGGCCTGTCGCACGGCCCGCAAGCCGCTTCTGCTGGGTACCACCGGATTCACTGCAACGCTCGAGCCACAGCTCGAGGCTGCCAGGCGCGATATCGCGCTGCTCGTGGCGGCCAACACGAGCCTCGGGGCCACCCTCCTCATGGCCCTCACCCGCACCGCGGCGAAGTCGCTGCCGGTGAGCTTCGACCTCGACATCCTCGACCTGCATCACCGCCTCAAGCAGGACGCTCCCTCGGGGACCGCGCTCGCGCTCGGCCGCGTCGCGGCGCAGGCCCGCGGCGTGCCTGCGCCGACCGCGGGTGATGCCCGCGCACCGCGCGCCGGCCCGCGCCCGGTGGGCGAGATCGAGTTCGCCACGCTGCGCGCCGGGGATGGCGTCGGCGAACACACCGTGCTCTTCAGCGGCCATGGCGAAACGCTCGCCCTGACCCACCGGGCGAGCGATCGCGGGATCTTCGCGCGCGGCGCACTGGCGGCGGCGCTCTGGCTCGTCGCACAGCCGCCGGGCCGCTACGACATGGAGGATTTCCTAGGCTTAAAAACAGCCACTTAGATGGATCTTCGCGAAAGTGAATGAGCTTATGCCCGACGCTGCGCCGGGGGGAATTTTCCGTGGACACATCGCCCGCAAAGCCCGTAAAATTTCTGCCTAATCCGTGTACGGGTTAGTCCATGCAAGGCGGGAGGATGTTCGATGAGAACTCCTCCCGCTTTGTGTATGTGCGTCAGGGAGAGCTGATTACGTGAGCGTACCTGCGGTGCTCGCGCTGGCCGACGGAACGATCTTCCGCGGACAGTCGATCGGAGCCAAGGGCAACACCACAGGCGAAGTCGTTTTCAACACTGCCCTCAGCGGCTATCAGGAGATCCTGACCGATCCGTCATACGCCCGGCAGATCGTCACGCTCACCTGCCCGCACGTCGGCAACACCGGCGCGACGCCCGAGGACCTCGAGTCCGCGCAGATCTATCCCGCCGGCCTCGTCATCCGCGATCTGCCGATCCTCGCGAGCAACTGGCGCGCCAACGAGTCGCTGCCGGAGTTTCTCGAGCGCGGCCGCGTCGTCGCCATCGCCGGCATCGACACGCGCAAGCTAACGCGCATCGTGCGCGAGAAGGGCGCGCAGGCCGGCTGCATCATGACCGGGGAAAAGGCGGACCAGGCCGCGGCCGTCAAGGCGGCGCGCAAGTTCCCGGGACTGAAGGGCATGGACCTGGCGAAGGTGGTGAGCACCAAGAAGAGCTACCAGTGGAACGAGGGCACGCTGTGGCCCGAGCCGACGCGTGCGCCGATCCGCGCCAATCAGCGCCTGCACGTCGTCGCCTACGACTTCGGCATCAAGCGCAACATCCTGCGACTGCTCGCCGACAGCGGCTGCCGCATGACGGTCATGCCGGCGCAGACGAGCGCCGAGGCGGCGCTGGCACTCGAGCCCGATGGCGTGTTCCTCTCGAACGGGCCGGGCGATCCGGAGCCGTGCGAGTACGCCATCAAGGCCACGCAGAAGTTCCTCGAGACCGATCTGCCGCTGTTCGGTATCTGTCTCGGCCACCAGATCCTCGGACTCGCCGCGGGCGCACGTACGGTGAAAATGAAGTTCGGGCATCACGGCGCGAATCACCCGGTGCAGGATCTCGAGACCGGGCGCGTATTCATCACCAGCCAGAACCACGGCTTTGCGGTGGACGAGAGCACGCTTCCCGAGGGCGTCAGACCGACCCATCGCTCGCTCTTTGACGGCTCGCTCCAGGGCATTGCCTTCGCCGAGCGCCCGGTGTTCGGCTTCCAGGGACATCCCGAGGCGAGCCCCGGCCCGCACGACCTGCGACCGCTGTTCGAGCGTTTCAACCACTACATGCTGCGCCGGCTGCAGGCGCAGCTGAAGTTGGCCGAGCAGACTCTGCGCCGCCAGCAGGTCGGCGGCGGCCGCTGAGCGTGGGGAAGCGCACCGACATCGAGAGCATCCTGATCATCGGCGCCGGTCCGATCGTCATCGGTCAGGCGTGCGAGTTCGACTACTCCGGCGCCCAGGCCTGCAAGGCGCTGCGCGAGGAGGGCTATCGCGTCATCCTCGTCAACTCCAATCCCGCCACCATCATGACGGACCCGGAGATGGCGGACGCCATCTACATCGAGCCGGTGAACGCGCGCACCGTGGCACGCATCATCGAGAAGGAGCGCCCCGATGCGCTGCTGCCCACCATGGGTGGGCAGACCGCGCTCAACACCGCGCTCGATCTGGTGCGCGAGGGAGTGCTCGAAAAGTACGAGGTCGAGCTGATCGCCGCCTCGCGCGCCGCCATCGACATGGCGGAGGATCGCGAGCTGTTCCGCAACGCCATGCGCGAGATCGGGCTCGAGACGCCGCAGTCGCAGATCGCACGCAGCCTCGATGAGGCGCTGGCGATCGCCGGTGAGATCGGCTATCCGGTGGTGGTGCGCCCGTCGTTCACGCTCGGCGGCAGCGGCGGGGGTATCGGCTACAACCGCGAGGAGCTCGAGGACATCGTGGCGCGCGGGCTCGACGCCTCGCCGACCGGCGAGGTGCTGCTCGAGGAGTCCGTGATCGGCTGGAAAGAGTTCGAGATGGAGGTGGTGCGCGACCACAACGACAACTGCATCATCGTCTGCTCGATCGAGAACCTCGATCCCATGGGCGTGCACACCGGCGACTCGATCACTATCGCCCCGGCGCTCACCCTCACCGACAAGGAGTATCAGCGCATGCGCGATGCCGCGGTCGCGGTGCTGCGCAAGATCGGCGTCGACACCGGCGGCTCGAACGTGCAGTTCGCGGTGAACCCGGAGGACGGGCGACTGCTGGTCATCGAGATGAATCCGCGGGTGTCGCGCTCCTCGGCGCTCGCCTCCAAGGCGACCGGCTTTCCGATCGCCAAGATTGCCGCGAAGCTTGCGGTCGGCTACACCCTCGATGAGCTCAAGAACGACATCACCGGCGGGGCGACCCCCGCCTCGTTCGAGCCCTCGATCGACTACGTCGTGGTGAAGATTCCGCGCTTCACCTTCGAGAAGTTCCCGGCCGCCAATGACCGCCTCACGACGCAGATGAAATCCGTGGGCGAGGTGATGGCGATCGGCCGCACCTTTCAGGAGTCGCTGCAGAAGGCGCTGCGGGGCCTCGAGACCGGGCTCGATGGACTCAGCCCGCAGCTCACGATGCCGCTCACCGACGAGATGCAGGACAAGCTCGCTCACGAGCTGCGCGCCCCGGGAGCGAACCGCCTGCTCTACGTGGCGGACGCCTTCCGCGCCGGGTGGCCGCTGACGCGCATCGCCGAGCTCACGCGCATCGATCCGTGGTTCCTCGCGCAGATCGAGGAGCTCGTGCGCGAGGAAGCCCAGATGCTCGGGGAAGGACTCGGCGCGCTCACCGCCGAGCGGCTGCGCCTGCTCAAGCGCAAGGGCTTCTCCGACAGCCGCATCGCGCGCCTCGTCGACATGCCCGAGAAGGCGATCCGCGACAAGCGCCATGAGCTCGGCGTCGTGCCGGTGTTCAAGCGTGTCGACACCTGCGCGGCGGAGTTCGCCACCTCGACCGCCTACCTCTACTCCACCTACGAGGAGGAGTGCGAGGCGCAGCCCACCACGCGGCGCAAGGTCATGATTCTCGGCGGCGGGCCGAATCGCATCGGGCAGGGAATCGAGTTCGACTACTGCTGCGTGCACGCCGCGCTGCAGCTGCGCGAGGACGGCTTCGAGACCATCATGGTCAACTGCAATCCCGAGACCGTCTCGACCGACTACGACACCTCCGACCGGCTGTATTTCGAGCCCCTCACGCTCGAGGACGTGCTCGAGATCCTGGCGGTGGAGAAGCCCGAGGGCGTCATCGTGCAGTTTGGTGGCCAGACGCCGCTCAAGCTGTCGCGCGCGCTCGAGGCGGCCGGTGCGCCGATCATCGGCACCTCGCCCGACTCGATCGACATCGCCGAGGACCGCGAGCGCTTCCAGGCGCTGGTGAGGAAGCTCGGGCTCAAGCAGCCGGCCAACGCCACGGCGCGCACCGAGGATCAGGCCGTGCAGCTGGCACGCGAGGTGGGCTTCCCGCTCGTCGTGCGGCCCTCGTACGTGCTCGGCGGGCGTGCCATGGAGGTGGTCTTCAACGAAGAGGACCTGCGCACCTACATGAGCCATGCGGTGCAGGTGTCGAACGACAGCCCGGTGCTGCTCGACCGCTTCCTCGACGTCGCTATCGAGGTCGACGTGGACGCGGTCTGTGACGGCGAGGACGTGCTGATCGGCGGCATCATGGAGCACATCGAGCAGGCCGGGGTGCACTCGGGAGACTCCGGCTGCTCGCTGCCGCCGAACAGTCTGACGCGCGAGATGCAGTCGGAGCTGCGCGTGCAGACCCGCAAGCTCGCGCGCGCGCTGAACGTCGTCGGGCTCATGAACGTGCAGTACGCCATCCAGGCCGGTGTCGTCTACGTGCTCGAGGTCAACCCCCGTGCCTCGCGCACCGTCCCCTTCGTCTCCAAGGCGACCGGGCTGCCGCTCGCCAAGATCGCGGCGCGCGTCATGACGGGGCGCAAGCTCAAGCAGCTGGTGGGCGCGGTCGAGCGCGTACCCGGCTACTACTCGGTGAAGGAAGCGGTGTTCCCCTTCGTCAAGTTCCCCGAGGCCGACCCGATTCTCGGTCCCGAGATGAAGTCGACCGGCGAGGTGATGGGCACCGGACGTACCTTCGGCGAGGCCTATGCCAAGGCGCAGAGCGCCTCGGGCGTGACGCTGCCGCGCCAGGGCGTCGCCTTCATCAGCGTGCGCGATCGCGACAAGGGCCCGGCCGTGGAGCTCGCACGCAAGCTCATCGAGCGCGGCTTCCAGCTGGTGGCCACCGCCGGCACCGCGCAGGCACTGACCGCCGCGGGCATCGCCTGCCGCCGCGTGAACAAGGTCCGGGAGGGCCGTCCGCACATCGTCGACATGATCAAGAACGACGAGATCGACCTGATCGTCAATACCACCGAGGGCAAGCAGGCCATCCGCGAGTCCAACTCGATCCGCCGCGAGGCGGTGCATCGGCGCGTGACCTACTACACGACGCTCGCCGCCGGCCTCGCGACCTGCGAGGCGCTCGACCACATGGATGAGGTCGAAGTGAACCGCCTGCAGGACCTGCACAGCGAGGCCCTCGGCACATGAAGCACCCGATGACGCTCAATGGGGCCGAGGCGCTGCGCGCGGAGCTGAAGAAGCTCAAGTCCGAGGCGCGCCCGAGCATCATCAGGGCCATCGCCGAGGCACGCGGGCACGGCGACCTCTCGGAGAATGCCGAGTATCACGCCGCGCGCGAGCAGCAGGGCTTCATCGAGGGGCGCATCAAGGAGATCGAGCACAAGCTTGCCAATGCGCAGGTGATCGACCCGGCGAAGCTCCCCAACACCGGCAAGGTGGTCTTCGGGGCGCAAGTCGAGCTCGAGGACCAGGCGGGCGGCGCGCGCGTCGTGTACCAGGTGGTGGGCGAAGACGAGGCGGACATCCGCGCCGGCCGGATCTCGGTGAGCTCGCCCATCGCCCGCGCGCTCGTCGGCAAGTCGGAAGGCGAGGTCGTGGACGTCGCTACCCCCGGGGGGACGCGCTCCTATGAGATCGTCGCGGTACGGTTCGCTTAAGCGTCCGGGATGAGGATGCGCGGCAGCTCCTCGCGCGGGCGATAGAGCACCGCGACGTTGCCGATACGGTGCACCAGCGCGCTCCCCGTGAGCTGCGCCAGCGTGCGAAACAGCTCGTCCCGCGCCTCACGATTCCCCGCGGCCGCCTTCACCTTGATGAGCTCGTGATCGCCGAGGGCGCGCGCCGTCTCGGCGAGTACCCCGGGCGCAAGTCCCGCACCGCCCACGCGGATCACCGGCTTCAGCGCGTGCGCAAGTCCTCGCAGGTGCTTGCGCTGGCGCTCGGACAGCGCGGGAGCGCGCACCTCAGCGGCCGGATGCACCGCCTTCTGCATCGGTCCATTCTATGAGGAACTTATGTCTGCCGCGGGACACCTAATTTCATGAGCCGGCGTTCCAGGAGCAGCGGGCGCTGGCTGAGAGAGCACTTTGCCGATCCGTTCGTGCAGCGGGCACAGAGTGAGGGGTGGCGGTCGCGGGCGGTGTTCAAGCTCGAGGAGATCGACCGGCGTGAGCGGCTGCTCAAGCCCGGGCAGGTGTGCCTCGATCTCGGTGCTGCCCCGGGCGCCTGGAGTCAGTACGCGCAGCAGCGCGTCGGACGCAAGGGGCGCGTAGTGGCGAGCGACATGCTGCCCATGGGCGATCTGCCGGGCGTCGAGTTCGTGCAGGGCGACTTCCGCGAGGAGTCGGTTTTCGAGCAGGTGATGAGTCTTGTGCCCCCCGGGGAGGTGGACGTCGTGCTCTCGGACATGGCGCCGAATCTCAGTGGCGTCGACGTCATCGATCAGCCCCGCGCCATGCATCTCGCCGAGCTCGCCCTGGACATGGCGGCACGCGTCTTGAAGCCGGGGGGCGCTGCCCTGATCAAGGTATTCCAGGGTGCGGGCTTCCCGGAGCTGCTGCAGAGTGCCCGCGCGCGATTCGCCCGGGTGAAGCTGGTGAAGCCACAGGCGTCCCGCGCCCGCAGTCCCGAGATCTATTTGCTGGCCATGCAGTTTCGCTTGGTGTAGGTTATTTTTTCGGGTGGCGGTCGCGCACCCGAAAGAGGACGCAAGCCTTTGAACGATTTGACAAAGAACATCCTGCTCTGGGTCGTCATCGTGCTGGTGCTGCTGGCGGTGTTCAGCCGCTACATGCCGACCGTGGGCCAACCACAGGATATCTACTACTCGGCCTTCCTCGATGACGTGAAGAACGACCGCGTCGAGACCGTCATCCTGCAGGGCGACATGATCTACGGGCAACGCAAGGACAAGTCGAGCTTCAAGACGCGCAATCCCGAGACCGATTACACCGCCCTCATCGGCACGCTCGAGAAGGCGCACGTCCAGATCGAGTCGCGCGAGCCGAAGCAGCCGAACTTCATCGGTCAGCTGCTGCTGCAGATGGCTCCGGCGCTATTACTGATCCTCGTCTTCCTTTACATGCTGCGGCAAATGCAGGGCGCTTCCGGCGGCCGGGGGGCGATGTCCTTCGGCAAGAGCCGGGCACGGCTTCTCGGTGAGGATCAGGTCAACGTGACCTTCGCCGACGTCGCCGGGGTCGATGAGGCCAAGCAGGAGGTCGGCGAGATCGTCGACTTCCTGAAAGACCCCGGCAAGTTCCAGAAACTCGGCGGCAAGATCCCCAAGGGCGTGCTGATGGTCGGTTCGCCGGGTACGGGCAAGACGCTCCTGGCGCGCGCCATTGCCGGCGAGGCCAAGGTGCCGTTCTTCACCATTTCCGGGTCGGACTTCGTCGAGATGTTCGTCGGTGTCGGTGCCTCGCGCGTGCGCGACATGTTCGAACAGGCGAAGAAGCACGCCCCGTGCATCATCTTCATCGACGAGATCGATGCCGTCGGCCGGCACCGCGGCGCCGGTCTCGGCGGCGGCCACGACGAGCGCGAGCAGACGCTCAACCAGCTGCTGGTGGAGATGGACGGTTTCGAGGGCAACGAGGGCATCATCGTCATCGCCGCCACCAACCGCCCGGACGTGCTCGATCCGGCGCTGCTGCGCCCCGGTCGCTTCGATCGCCAGGTGGTCGTGCCGTTGCCGGACGTGCGTGGCCGCGAGCAGATCCTGCGCGTGCACATGCGACGCGTGCCGCTGGCTGACGACGTGAAGCCGGCGCTGATCGCGCGCGGCACCCCGGGTTTCTCCGGGGCCGACCTCGCCAACCTCGTCAACGAGGCGGCACTGTTTGCCGCGCGCGCCAACAAGCGCATCGTCGGCATGGATGAGTTCGAGCGGGCCAAGGACAAGATCATGATGGGCACCGAGCGGCGCTCCATGGTCATGAGCGAGGCCGAGAAGCGCATGACGGCCTACCACGAGGCCGGTCACGCCATCGTCGGCATGACGGTGCCCGAGCACGATCCGGTCTACAAGGTCACCATCATCCCGCGCGGTCGCGCGCTCGGGGTGACGCAGTTCCTGCCCGAGCAGGATCGCTACAGCTTCTCCAAGCGGCGCCTCGAGAGCGCGATCGCGACGCTCTTCGGCGGCCGCATCGCCGAGGAGCTGATCTTCGGCCCGGAGTCGGTCACCACGGGTGCCTCCAACGACATCGAGCGGGCGACCGAGCTCGCGCGCAACATGGTCACCAAGTGGGGGCTCTCGGACCGCCTCGGCCCGCTCACCTACTCGGAGGAGACCGGCGAGGTCTTCCTCGGTCGCAGCGTGACGCAGCACAAGCAGGTCTCGGACGTCACCGCGCACGCCATCGACGAGGAAGTGCGCCGCGTGATCGAGAGCAATTACCAGCGCGCCCGGCAGATCCTCACCACCTCGCTCGAGAAGCTGCACCTCATGGCCGAGGCGCTGATGAAGTACGAGACCATCGACGAGGAGCAGCTGAGGGACATCTTGGCCGGCAAGTCACCCAAGCCGCCGGCCGGCTGGGATGACACACTGTCCAACAAGCCGCCGACCGCACCGGCGCCGGCCGGTACGCCGGTGACGCCTGCAGCACAGCACTGAAGGTGAGCCGCGGCGGCCGGCGAGCGCCGCACCGCATGTCCTCGTCGTCCCCGCCGGTATTGCGCTGCGCAGACAAGACGCTCGATCTGAGCGTGCCGGTCGTCATGGGGGTGCTGAACGTCACCCCGGACTCGTTCTCGGACGGTGGGCGCTTCTACTCCGCCGGTGCGGCGGTGGAGCAGGGCGTGCGCATGGCCGCCGAGGGCGCGGCGCTCATCGACGTAGGGGGCGAGTCGACCCGGCCGGGAGCGCAGGGCGTGAGTGCAGCCGAGGAGCTGCGCCGCGTGATCCCGGTGATCGAGCAGCTGCGCACGCGCACCACCGCGGTCGTCTCCGTCGACAGCAGCAAGCCCGAGGTGCTGCGGGCCGCGGCCGCCGCGGGGGCCGGGCTCGTCAATGACGTGCGCGCGCTGCGCGAGCCGGGGGCGCTCGAGGCCGCCGCTGCCGGGGGATGCGCGGTGTGCCTGATGCACATGCAGGGCACGCCCGATACCATGCAACGCGCGCCGCACTACCAGGACGTCGTAGCTGAGGTCCGCGCCTTTCTCAGTGCGCGTGTCGCCGCCTGCCGCGCGGCGGGGATAGCCGCCGAGCGCCTGGCGGTCGATCCGGGATTCGGCTTCGGCAAGACCGCGGAGCACAATCTCACCCTGCTGCGGCACCTGGCGGAGCTGGCGGCCGACGGCGTGCCGGTGTTGGTTGGGTTGTCGCGCAAATCAATGCTCGGCACACTTACTCAGAGGCAGCCGGCGGAGCGCATCTACGGCAGCATCGCGCTGGCGGTGATTGCCGCGCTCAACGGCGCGCGCATCATCCGTGCGCATGACGTGGCGCCGACCGTGGATGCCCTGAAAGTGGCGACGGCGGTTGCACGGCTCGGACCGCGCTAAGCGGCGGGGGGACAGATGGGTCGGCGTCGATGCCCGCAGCGCGATGCGGGCGAGGGCGACTCGCAGGGGCGGTGAATGACGCGACGATATTTCGGCACCGATGGAGTTCGCGGGCGGGTGGGAGTGCACCCGATGACCGTGGATTTTGCGCTGCAGCTCGCGAGCGCTGCGGCGCGCGTACTGGCCCCGGACGGTGGCGCCGTGCTGATCGGCAAGGACACCCGTCTCTCGGGCTACATGTTCGAATCGGCGCTCGAAGCCGGATTCGTCGCCGCCGGGGTGGATGTCATGCTGATCGGCCCGCTGCCGACACCCGGCATTGCCTACATGACGCGCCGCTTCAACTGCGACTTCGGCGTGGTGATCAGTGCCTCGCACAACCTCTACGACGACAACGGCATCAAGTTCTTCGACGCCTCGGGAGCGAAGCTCTCCGATGAGCTCGAGGAACGCATCGAGACCGAGCTCGCGCAGACGCCGCTCACGCGCGCCTCGCGCGACCTGGGCCGCGCTACGCGCGCCGACCGCTCACGCACCCACTATCAGGAGTTCTGTGCCGCGACGCTGCCACCGGGGCTGGACCTGTCGGGCCTGAAGATCGTGATCGACTGCGCCAACGGCGCCGCCTACAAGGTCGGCCCGCGTATCCTCGCGGATCTCGGCGCGGAGATCGTGCCGATCGGCTGCTCGCCGAACGGGCGCAACATCAACGACGGCTGCGGCTCGATGGCTCCCGATCTGCTGCAGCTCACCGTACCCGGAGTGCGCGCCAACGTGGGACTCGCCCTCGATGGCGATGGCGACCGCCTCGTCATGGTCGATCACCTGGGGCGCATCGTCGATGGTGATCAGCTGCTGTACGTCATCGCCCGCGCGCTGCAACAGTCGCAGGAGCTGCGCGGGCCGGTGGTCGGCACCGTCATGAGCAACCTCGGGCTGGAGATGGCGCTGCGCGCGGCGGGCATCGAGTTCCGCCGCGCCGCGGTCGGCGATCGCTATGTGCTCTCCATGCTGCGCGAGACTCATGGCAACCTCGGCGGGGAGACCTCGGGACACATCCTGTGCCTCGACAAGACGACGACCGGAGATGGCCTGGTGAGCGCGCTGCAGGTGCTCGCCGTCATGAAGCGCACCGGCCGCTCGCTGGCGGAGCTCACCTCGGCGATGCGCAAGTATCCCCAGGTGCTGCTCAACGTTCAGGTGGCGAAGCGCTTCGACCCGGCGACGGTGCCGGCGGTGCAGGAGGCGGTGCGGCGCATCGAGCAGCGTCTCGACGGCGAGTGCCGCGTGGTGCTGCGGCCCTCGGGCACCGAGTCGGTCATCCGCGTCATGGTGGAAGGTCGGGACGAAACGGCGACGCGCGCCGCCGCGACCGAGCTCGCGGACATGATCCGCGGCATCGCCGGCTGAGCGCGTTGCGGACCGACTGCCGCGCCGTCAGCGGCCGACCGTTCCACGCCTCGACAGGCGGCTGCGGCGTCGCCGCAGGCCGCGACGCCCCGAAGGCTCGAGCGGCGCCGTTGCGTCACCCCCGTCGCATCGCTATCATCCCGCGCCCTTTGAGCCCTTGAGCGCGGTTCAAGCCGAGGTCGGTTGATGCGCCGCCCCATTGTTGCCGGTAACTGGAAGATGCACGGCTCGCGCAGCGAGACGGCGCGTCTCATCGAGGAGCTGCTGGCGCAGGCCCCGGCCGCTCCCGCCGCCACCTGCGTCGTCTGCCCGCCCTTCGTCTACCTGCACGAAGCGGGGCGTCTGCTGCGCGACTCGGTGTTCAGTCTCGGCGCCCAGGACGTTTGCGCGGACACGCACGGGGCCTTCACCGGCGAGGTATCCGCGGCAATGTTGAAGGACGTTGGCTGCGAGTACGTGATCGTCGGGCACTCCGAGCGGCGGCTGCTCTACCGCGAGAGCGACCAGCTCGTCGCCCGCAAGTTCGGCGCCGCGCACGGCAAGGGCCTGGTGCCGATCCTCTGCGTCGGCGAGCAGCTCGCCGAGCGCGAGGCGGGGCGCACCCGCGAGGTGGTCGCACGGCAGCTCGATGCGGTGCTCGAGCTGGGCGGAGCCGGAGCGCTCGAGCACGGCGTGATTGCTTACGAGCCGGTATGGGCCATCGGCACTGGGCGCAACGCGACGCCCGAGCAGGCGCAGGACGTGCACGCCTTCATCCGCGCCCGGATCGCTGCCCGTGATGCTAGAATTGCCGCCGCTACCCGCATTCTCTACGGCGGCAGTGTCAAGGCGGGTAACGCGGCCGAGCTGTTCGCGAGGCCGGACGTCGACGGCGGCTTGGTCGGCGGCGCCTCGCTCAAGGCGGATGAGTTCCTGACAATCCTGGCCGCCGCGCGCGGGCCTGAGGATGAGTGAGTTTTTCCCATGTGGCGATTGATCTTGACTTGTGTGCAGGTGTTCTCGGCGTTTGTGATCGTAGGGCTCGTGCTGCTCCAGCGCGGCAAGGGTGCGGAGGCGGGCGCGGGCTTCGGCGCCGGGGCTTCCGGCACCGTGTTCGGCGCACGCGGTGCGACCACGGCGCTATCGCGCGCCACCGCGGTCTTCGCCGCGATCTTCATGCTCAACAGCCTCGCGCTCGCCTACATGGGGATGCGCGCCAGCGAGGCCCCGCAGAAGACGATTCTCGACGAGGCCGCCGCGCCGAAGCCGAAATCGCTCCCGGGCACTGGCTCGTCCTCAGCGGCGACCCCGCTGCCGCCGCCGCCCGCCTCGACACCGGCGCCGAGCCCCGCAGCGCCGGCGGAACCGCCGGCGAAGTAACGTCCGGGCGCAGTCCGCGCTGAGTCTCCTGATGTTGCCGACGTGGTGGAATTGGTAGACACACTAGCTTGAGGGGCTAGCGCCGCGAGGCGTGTCGGTTCGAATCCGACCGTCGGCACCAAAACGACTTACTGCGCTGCTACAATGCCAACCCCTTGAGCGGGGCGGGCCGCTTGCTCGTCCGCCTCCTCTTCGCACCCATAGCGCATGCTGTCGAACTATCTGCCGATACTGATCTTCCTGATCGTGGCCACTGCCGTGGCCGTGGTGCTGCTGGTGCTCGGCACCGGGATCGGGCGTTACTTCGCCCGCTTCCACCGCGACCCTGCCAAGCTCTCGCCCTACGAGTGCGGCTTCGAGGCGTTCGCCGACTCGCGCAACAAGTTCGACGTGCGCTACTACCTGGTGGCGATCCTCTTCATCGTTTTCGATCTCGAGATCGCGTTCCTGTTTCCCTGGGCCGTGGCGCTCGGCAAGATCGGCCTGTTCGGTCTCATCGCCATGGCCATCTTCCTCGCCATTCTCGTGGTCGGCTTCGTCTACGAGTGGAAGAGAGGAGCGCTCGAGTGGGATTAGCGGCCGAGAGCCCGGAGGGCTTCGCGCAGCGCGGCTTCGTCACCGCGCGGCTCGATGACCTCATCAATTGGGCACGCACCGGGTCGCTGTGGCCCATGACCTTCGGCCTGGCGTGCTGCGCCGTGGAGATGATGCACGCCGGCGCCTCGCGCTACGACCTCGACCGCTTCGGCGTCGTGTTCCGCCCGAGTCCGCGACAGTCGGACGTGATGATCGTCGCCGGTACGCTGGTCAACAAGATGGCGCCGGCGCTGCGCAAGGTGTACGACCAGATGGCGGAGCCCCGCTGGGTGATCTCCATGGGCTCGTGCGCCAATGGCGGCGGCTACTATCATTATTCGTATTCCGTGGTGCGCGGTTGCGACCGCATCGTGCCGGTGGATGTGTATGTTCCGGGCTGCCCGCCGACGGCGGAAGCCCTGGTGTACGGAATCGTGCAGTTGCAGAAGAAGATCGCGCGCACCAGCACGATCGCCAGATAAGCGATAAATGGAGCAGGTCAGCACGTGAGCGAGCTCATCGAGGCTCTCGCGGGTAAGGTCGATGCGCAACTGCACGGCAGCGTGCGGCGCGTGGCCGCGCGCGCGCAGGAGCTCGCCTACGAGACCGACGCCGATGCGCTGCTCGGCGTCTGTCGCACACTGCGCGATCACCCCGACCTCCGGTTCGAGATGCTCATGGATCTCGCCGGCGTCGACTTCCTCCATTACGGGCACGACGACTGGGAGACCGAGGGTGCCACCCGCTCGGGGTTCAGCCGCGCGCGGCTGGCACCCGCTGCCAGGCCCGATCCCGATGCGCCCGGGCGCTTCGCGGTCGTCTACAACCTGCTGTCGATCAGCCACAACCGGCGCGTGCGGCTCACGGTCCGCTGCCCGGACACCGCCGAGCCGGTGGTCGACTCGGTGGTGGACATCTGGGCGAGCGCCAACTGGTTCGAGCGCGAAGCCTTCGACCTGTTCGGCATCCTGTTCCGCGGGCACCCGGACCTGCGCCGCATCCTCACCGACTACGGCTTCATCGGCCACCCCTTCCGCAAGGACTTCCCCCTCGGCGGCAACGTCGAGGTGCAGTACGACCCGGACAAGCAGCGCGTGGTGTACCAGCCCGTGAGCATCACGCCGCGCGTGCTGGTGCCCAAGGTCATCCGCCACGACCACCGCTACGAGCCCTCGCTCCGCGATCCGCAGGCGCCACGCTGATGGCCAGCCCCACCGCGGAGATCCGCAACTACACGATGAACTTCGGGCCGCAGCACCCCGCCGCCCACGGCGTGCTGCGCCTGGTGCTCGAGCTCGACGGCGAGGTCATACAGAAGGCTGACCCGCACATCGGGCTGCTGCACCGCGCGACCGAGAAGCTCGCCGAGTCCAAGCCCTTCAACCAGTCGATCGGCTACATGGACCGCCTCGACTATGTGTCGATGATGTGCAGCGAGCACGCCTACGTGCTCGCCATCGAGCGGCTGCTCGGCATCGAGCCGCCGGAGCGGGCGCAGTACATCCGCGTGATGTTCGACGAGATCACCCGCATCCTCAATCACCTCATGTTCCTCGGCTCGCACAGCCTCGACATCGGCGCGATGACGGTGTTTCTGCTGTGCTTCAAGCAGCGCGAGGAGCTCATGGACGTCTATGAAGCGGTGTCGGGTACGCGCATGCACGCGACCTACTACCGCCCGGGAGGCGTGTACCGCGATCTCCCCGACTCCATGCCGAAGTATCAGGCCTCGAAGTGGCGTTCGGCGAAAGACGCCGCGCGCCTCAACGAGGCGCGCGCGGGGACCATGCTGGACTTCATCGAGGCATTCACCGTGGCCTTTCCCGCCGCGGTCGATGACTTCGAGACGCTGCTCACCGACAACCGCATCTGGAAGCAGCGCACGGTGAATATCGGCGTCGTGAGTCCCGAGCGCGCCCAGCAGCTCGGCTTTTCCGGGCCGATGCTGCGCGGCTCGGGTATTGCCTGGGACCTGCGCAAGAAGCAGCCCTACGAGGTGTACGAGCGGATGGACTTCGACATCCCGGTGGGCGTCAACGGCGACTGTTATGACCGCTACCTGGTGCGCGTCGAGGAGATGCGCCAGGCGAACCGCATCATCCGCCAGTGCGTCGAATGGCTGCGCGCCCACCCCGGTCCGGTGATGATCGACGACCGCAAGGTACGCCCGCCGCGGCGCGAGGCCATGAAGGAGGACATGGAAGGCCTCATCCACCACTTCAAATTCTTCACCGAGGGCTACGAGGTGCCCGCCGGAGATACCTATGCCGCGATCGAGGCGCCGAAGGGCGAGTTCGGCGTCTATCTGATCTCCGACGGCGCCAACAAGCCCTATCGGCTCAAGTGCCGCGCGCCGGGCTTTGCGCATCTTGCCTCCCTCGAGGAGATGTGCCGCGGACACATGATCGCCGACGTGGTGGCGGTGATCGGCTCGCAGGACATCGTGTTCGGGGAGATCGACCGGTGAGCCCGGAGCGCAGCAACGTCGGCGTCGGCGGCACCGCCCTGGTGAGCAAGCTGGCGCTGCTGTCGGAGGAAACCACCCGGGAGATCGATCACTGGGTGGCGAAGTTTCCGCCCGGACGGCACCGCTCGGCGTGCATCGCCGCGCTGCGTGCCGCGCAGGAGCAGAACCACGGCCACCTGACCGCCGATCTCATGGATGCCGTGGCCGAGTACCTCAAGCTGCCGCCGATCCAGGTGTACGAGGTGGCGAGCTTCTACTCGATGTTCGAGATCCATCCGTGCGGTCGCCATCACGTCAGCATCTGCACCAACATCTCCTGCATGCTGAACGGCGGCGAGGAGCTGCTGGCACACGCCGAGCGCAAGCTCGGCATCCGCGTGAACCAGAGCACGCCGGACGGCCGCATCTTCCTCAAGAAGGAAGAGGAGTGCCTGGCGGCCTGCACCGGGGCGCCGATGTTGATGGTCGATCACGTGTTCCACGAGCACCTCACGCCCGAGAAGCTCGACGCCATCCTGGATGAGCTGAAATGAGCGATCTCGAGAGCCAGTACGCCGGGCGGATGAACCTCGTGGCCTTCGAGCCGCTCAAGCTCGAGCGCTCGTGGACGCTCGAGACCTACCGCAGCATCGGCGGCTATGCGGTCTGGGAGCGGCTGCTCAGGGACAAGCCCGACCGCGGCTCGATCATCGAGCAGGTCAAGGCCTCGGGGCTGCGCGGGCGCGGCGGCGCCGGCTTTCCCACCGGCACCAAGTGGAGCTTCATGCCGCGCAACTCCCCGGTGCAGAAGTACCTGGTATGTAACTCCGATGAGAGCGAGCCCGGCACCTGCCACGACCGGGACATCCTGCGCTACAACCCGCACGCGGTTATCGAGGGGCTCGCCATCGCCGGCTATGCCACCAACGCGACCGTGGCCTACAACTACATTCGCGGCGAGTTCCTCGGCGAGCCGGTGCCGCGCTTCGAGGCGGCGCTCGCCGAAGCGTACGCCGCGGGACTGCTCGGCAAGAACGTGCTGGGCTCGGGCGTGGATTTCGATCTGCACACCTTCGTCGGCGCCGGTGCCTACATCTGCGGCGAGGAGACCGGGCTCCTCGAGTCACTCGAGGGCAAGCCCGGCAAGCCGCGTTTCAAGCCGCCGTTTCCTGCCAACTTCGGTGTGTACGGAGCGCCGACCACCATCAACAACACCCTGAGCTTCGCCTCCGTGCCGACCATCCTGCGCAAGGGCCCGGCCTGGTTCGCCGGGCTCGGGCCGGCGAACTCCGCCGGCACCATGATCTATTCGGTGTCCGGGCACGTCGCCAAGGCGCGCAATCTCGAGTTGCCGCTCGGCATCCCGTTCGCGGACCTGCTGGCGCTGTGTGGCGGGGTGCGTGGCGGCCGCAAGCTCAAGGCGGTGATCCCGGGCGGTGTCTCGGTGCCGGTGGTGCCGGGCGAGACCATGTTGAAAACCAACATGGACTACGACTCGGTGAAGGCCGCGGGCTCGGCGCTCGGCACCGGCGCGGCCATCGTCATGGACGAGACCACCTGCATGGTGCGCGTGCTCGAGCGCATCTCGCGCTTTTACATGTCCGAGTCGTGCGGCCAGTGCACGCCCTGTCGCGAAGGCACGGGCTGGATGAATCGCATGCTGAGGCGCGTGCTCACCGGGCAGTCGCGCCGCGAGGAGTTGGGACTGCTGCTCGATGTGGCGAACCACATCGAAGGGCACACCATCTGCGCCTTCGGCGACGCCTCGGCGTGGCCGGTGCAGAGCTTCCTCAAGCACTACCGGCACGAGTTCGAATACATGATCGATCACGGCGGACGCAGCCTCGTTACCGACGGACAGGGAGCGCAGGCGGCCTGAAGCGGCACGCACGGCACGGCAAGCCCATGGCGGATGACCTGATCAACATCGAAGTCGACGGCGTGCCACTCAAGGCCCGCAAGGGCGAGATGATCATTCGCGCCACCGACCGCAGCGGTATCTACGTGCCGCGCTTCTGCTACCACGAGAAGCTCGCGGTGGCGGCCAACTGCCGCATGTGCCTGGTCGAGGTCGAGAAGGCGCCCAAGCCGCTGCCGGCGTGCGCCACGCCGGTGGCCGAGGGCATGAAGGTGTTCACCAAGTCGCCGCGCGCCATCGGCGCGCAGCGCTCGGTGATGGAGTTCCTGCTGATCAATCACCCGCTCGATTGCCCGATCTGCGACCAGGGCGGGGAGTGCGAGCTGCAGGACCTCGCGGTCGGCTTCGGCCGCGACATCTCGCGCTACAACGAGGGCAAGCGCGCGGTGGCGGACGAGAACCTCGGGCCCCTCATCGCCACCGACATGACGCGCTGCATCCAGTGCACGCGCTGCATCCGCTTCACCGAGGAGATCGCCGGCATCCAGGAGCTCGGCACCGTCGGGCGCGGCGAGCACATGGAGGTACGAAGCTATATCGAGAGCACGGTGAACCACGAGCTCTCGGGCAATGTCATCGACCTCTGTCCGGTGGGAGCGCTGGTGTCGAAGCCGTACCGTTTCACGGCGCGCGCCTGGGAGATGGGAGCGGTGCCGCTCATTTCCCCGCACGACGCGGTCGGTACCAACCTCTATGGGCACGTGCTGCGCGGGCGGCTGATGCGCGTGGTGCCGCGCGAGAACGAGGCGATCAACGAGATCTGGATCGCCGACCGCGACCGCTTCAGCTACGAGGGCGTGTACAGCGCCGACCGGCTGCGCTCGCCGCTGCTGCGCCGGGGCACCGAGTGGCTCGAGAGCGACTGGGAGCCGACGCTCATGACGGTCGCCGAAGGCCTCAGGGATCGCGCCACGAGCCTCGGCGTCCTGGTGAGCCCCTCGAGCACGCTCGAGGAGCTGTATCTGGCGGCGCGCCTCACGCGCGGCCTCAAATCGCACAATATCGATCATCGCCTGCGCCAGCGCGACTTCCGTGACCAGGCGGCGGACCCCCCGTTCCCGGCCCTCGGCGTGCGCATCGCCGAGGTGGACGCGCTCAATACGCTGCTCGTGATTGGCTCGAACCTGCGCCGCGAGGTGCCGATGCTCGCGCATCGGGTGCGCAGGGCCGCGCAACGCGGCTGCGCGGTGGCGATGATGAATCCGGTGCGCTTTCCCTACCAGTTCCCGGTGCGTGCCTACCTGACGTCGGCGCCCGCCGATCTCGTGGCGGATCTCGCCGCGGTGCTCGGCGCAGCAAGCGCGGCCAGCGGTCAGCCGCTGCCCGCGCACGTCGCGGCCGTAGTGAGCGCCGTCGAAGTGAAGGACGCGCACCGCGCGCTGGCACAGGCGCTGCTCGCGGGCGAGCGGCGCGCCATCTGGCTCGGTGCGCTGGCGCTGCGCCATCCGGGGTTCGCCGATCTGCGCGCCCTCGCCACGGCGCTGGCGCAGCTCTCCGGCGCGACGTTCGGCATCATTGCCGAGGGTGGCAACGCCGCGGGCGCGTATATCGCCGGCGCCGTGCCGCACCGCGAGGCCGCTGCCAGGGCGCTCGCACGTCCCGGGTTGAATGCGCGCGAGATGCTCGCCGAGCCGCTGCGTGCTTACCTGCTGTTCGGGGGCGTCGAGCCTTCGATCGATGCGCTCGACCCCGAGAGCCTGCGCACGCTGGCCAAGGCCGAGTTCGTCGTCTCGATAACCCCTTTCGCCAGCCAGGAGCTCAAGGCGGTGGCACACGTCATGTTACCGATCGGCACGTTCGCCGAGACCTGCGGGACGTACGTGAACTGCGAGGGCTTGTGGCAGAGCCAACCGGGCGCGGCCACGCCGGTCGGCGAGGCGCGCCCCGGCTGGAAGGTGCTGCGGGTCCTCGGCAATCTGCTCGGTCTCCCGGGCTTCGACTACCAGTCCGCGGAAGAGGTGCTCGCCGAGGTGCGGCGCGCCTGCGAGGCGTTGCCGCCGCCTGGCTATCGCGGCACGCACGGCGTGCGGCTGCCCGAGCCCGAGGGTCGCTCCGAGGAGGTCGTGGTCTGCGACATTCCGATGTATCAGATCGACGCGGTGGTGCGCCGGGCGGTGTCGTTGCAAAGAACCCGCGAAGGCCGCACCGCGGTCGCAACTTACTGAGCGGGCGCACCAGGTGCTCAAGACGCTCACCACCACGTGGATTTCGCTGCCGGACTACGCACGCGCGACCGGCCTGATCCTCGTCATCACCGTCTCGCTCATCATCCTGGTCGCGTTGCTGACGCTCTGGGAGCGCAAGGTCATCGGCTGGATGCAGCTGCGGCGGGGACCCAACCGCGTGCGCATCTTTGGCCTCCTGCCGGGGGTCGGCCAGCCCTTCGCCGACGTCTTCAAGCTCCTGCTGAAGGAAGTCGTCATCCCGGCGAACGCTGACAAGGTTCTGTTCCGCGTCGCGCCGATGATCGTGCTGGTGCCGGCATTCGCCGCCTGGGCGGTGATCCCGCTTTCGCCGACGGTGGTGGTGTCGCAGGCCGATGCGGGACTCCTCTATCTCCTGTCGCTCACCTCCATGGGGGTGTACGGCGTCATCCTCGCCGGCTGGTCAGCAAACTCCAAGTACGCCTTCCTCGGCGCGATGCGCTCGGCGGCGCAGATGGTCGCCTACGAGATCGCCATGGGCTTTGCGCTGGTCGGCGTGCTCATGGCCGCCGGCAGCATGAATCTCGGCACCATCGTGCGCACCCAGGAGGGCGGGCTGCTTTCATGGAACTGGTTCTGGCTGTTCCCGCTGCTCATGGTGTACTTCATCTCGGGCATCGCTGAGACCAACCGCGCACCCTTCGATGTCGCCGAGGGCGAGTCCGAGATCGTCGCCGGCTTTCACGTCGAGTACTCGGGGATGGCATTTGCGCTGTTCTTCCTCGCCGAATACGCCAACATGATCCTCATCGCGACGCTCACCGCGGTGTTCTTCTTCGGCGGCTGGCAGGGACCCTTCCAGGGCTACCCGGCGCTCGGCGGCACTTTTCTCGGGCAACCGAGCTTCCTGTGGCTGTTCCTCAAGGCGTTCTGCCTGGTGTTCCTGTTCCTGTGGTTCCGCGCCACCTTCCCGCGCTACCGCTACGACCAGATCATGCGCCTCGGCTGGAAGGCGCTGATCCCGGTGACGCTGGTGTGGATCGGCGTCGAGATGCTGCTGGCCGTATACCACGTCGGGCCGTGGGCGCGGGCCTGGTATCACTGACGAGGCGAAGCGATGGCGCTCAATCCCCTCAAGACGTTCCTGCTGCCCGAGCTCATCAAGGGTCTGATGGTGACGGCGCGCACCTTCGTCACCAACAAGTACACGCTCAATTACCCCGAGGAAAAGACGCCGCAGTCGCCGCGCTTTCGCGGCCTGCACGCGTTGCGCCGCTACCCGAACGGCCAGGAGCGCTGCATCGCCTGCAAGCTGTGTGAGGCGGTGTGCCCCGCGGTGTGCATCACCATCGACTCGGACGTCGCGCCCGACGGCACGCGGCGCACCACGCGCTACGATATCGACCTGTTCAAGTGTATCTACTGCGGTTTCTGCGAGGAGGCCTGCCCGGTGGACGCCATCGTGCTGACGCGTATTCACGAGTACCACATGGAACGGCGCGGTGAGAACATCATGAGCAAGGACAAGCTGCTCGCAGTCGGCGAGCGCTACGAGGCAATGATCGCCGCCGACAAGGCCGCGGACGCCCCCTACCGATGAGCTCGGGCGCGCAAGCGGCGGCGGGCGCTGTGGCATGCTGATCCAGGCGCTGTTCTACCTGTTCGCCACCATCCTGGTGCTCGCGGCGCTGTGGGTGATTACTGCCCGCAACCCGGTGTACTCGGCGCTCGGCCTGGTCATGTGCTTCATCACCTCGGCAGCGATCTGGCTGCTGCTCGAGGCCGAGTTCCTCGCCGTGGTGCTGGTACTGGTGTACGTCGGCGCGGTGATGGTGTTGTTCCTGTTCGTGGTGATGATGCTCGACATCAATCTCGCGAAGCTGCGCGAGGGCTTCACGCGCTTCGCCTGGCTCGGCTGGCTGACCGCGCTCGCGGTGATCGTGGAGATCGCCGGAGTGATCTGGGCGCGCCGCGGCCTCGGGCTCGATGCCAGCCGCGGCGGCGTGCCGACGTCCGCCACTTACAGCAACACGCTCGCCCTCGGGCGCGTGCTCTATACCCGCTACGCCTACCCCTTCGAGCTCGCCGCCATGCTGCTGCTGGTGGCGATCATCGCCGCCATCGCGCTCACGCTGCGCCATCGGCCGGGACTCAAGCAGCAGAACATCGCCGCCCAGGTCGCGGTGCGGCCCGCGGAGCGGCTGCGCATCGTGAAGATGGACGCGGAGAAGCGCGCATGATCACGCTCGGGCAGCTGCTGACGCTGTCGGGCGTGCTGTTTGCGCTCGCCGTGGCCGGCATCTTCCTCAACCGCAAGAACGTCATCCTGTTGCTGATGTGCGTGGAGCTGCTGCTGCTCGCGGCGAACTTCAACTTCATCGCTTTCTCGCGCTATCTCGGCGACATCAACGGCCAGGTATTCGTGTTCTTCGTGCTCACCGTGGCGGCGGCCGAGTCGGCGATCGGACTCGCCATCGTGGTGGTGCTGTTCCGCGAGCGCCGCACCATCGACGTCGAAGACCTGAACGCACTCAAGGGCTGACCGTGCAGCACCCGCTCAATCCCAGCGTACTGCTCGCCATCCCGTTGCTGCCGCTCCTGGCCGCGGTCCTCGCCGGCGTCGGCGGCCGGCTCATCGGACGCGTCGGGGCGCACACCGTCACCTGTCTCGCGGTGGGGGTGTCGTGCGGGCTGTCGCTGCTGGTGCTCAGGCAGATCTATTGGGACGGCGCGCCGCTCTACGACGGCGCGGTGTACACCTGGCTGGTGAGCGATGGCATGCACATGGAGGTCGGCTTCCTCGTCGACCGGCTCACCGCTTTGATGATGGCGGTGGTGACCTTCGTATCGCTGTGCGTGCACGTCTACACCATCGGCTACATGAGCGACGACGAGGGCTACACCCGCTTCTTCAGCTACATCTCGCTGTTCACCTTCTCCATGCTCATGCTGGTGATGGCGAACAACTTCATGCAGCTGTTCTTCGGCTGGGAGGCAGTGGGGATGGTCTCCTACCTCCTCATCGGTTTCTGGTACACGCGGCCGAGCGCCATCTTTGCCAGCCTCAAGGCCTTCATCGTCAACCGCATCGGCGACTTCGGCTTCCTGCTCGGCATCGCCGGCATCGCCTACTTCACCCAGTCGCTCAGTTACCGCGACGCCTTCGCCGCGGCGCCGCAGATTGCGCACCAGCTGCTGCCCATGACGGCAAGCTCGGGTGTCCCGGCGCTGACGCTCATCTGCGTGTGCCTGTTCATCGGCGCGATGGGTAAGTCGGCGCAGGTGCCGCTGCACGTGTGGCTGCCCGACTCCATGGAGGGGCCGACACCGATTTCCGCGCTCATCCACGCGGCCACCATGGTGACTGCGGGCATCTTCATGGTGGCGCGCATGTCGCCGCTGTTCGAGTATTCCGCGGGCGCACTGTCGTTCGTGCTGGTGATCGGCGCCACCACGGCGTTCTTCATGGGGCTGCTGGGCGTCGTCAACAACGACATCAAGCGGGTGATCGCCTACTCGACGCTCTCGCAGCTCGGCTACATGACGGTGGCGCTCGGGGTGTCGGCCTACGGCGCGGGCATCTTCCATCTGATGACGCATGCCTTTTTCAAGGCGCTGCTGTTCCTCGCCGCCGGCTCGGTCATCATCGCGCTGCACCACGAGCAGGACATGCGCAAGATGGGCGGGCTCGCCAAGTACATGCCCATCACCGCGGTGACCTGCTGGATCGGGGCGCTCGCACTGGTCGGCACGCCGTTCTTCTCCGGCTTTTACTCGAAGGACGCCATCATCGAGGCGGTCGGCGCCTCGCACCGCTTCGGCAGCACCTACGCCTACTGGTGTGTGCTGTGCGGGGTGTTCGTTACTTCGCTCTACACCTTCCGGCTGCTGTTCCTCACCTTCCACGGGCCGGAGCGCTTCCGTGCCGCGCTTGCCACGCACGCCGCGCCCGCCGCGCCCTCCGGCGCCGCGGAGGGGGCAGTGCACGGTGACCACGACTCCGCGCACGGCGAGACACCGCACGAGAGCCCGGCGGTGGTCACCGTGCCGCTGATCGCCCTCGCCATTCCCTCGGTCGTCATCGGCGCCCTGACCGTAGCTCCGGTGCTGTTCGGCGGCTACTTCAGCCGCTCGATCTTCGTACTCCCGGAGAACGACGTCACCGCGCGGGTGGGCGCAGACTTCGCCGGCCCGGTGGCTTTCGCGCTGCACGGCCTCATCGCGCCGCCGTTCATTCTTGCGCTCGCTGGCGCGCTCACCGCCTGGGCGTTCTTCCTCAGGCGGCCGCAGTGGGCCGATGCTGCCGCCGCACGCTGGCGCTGGCTCTACACGACGCTCACGCAGAAATACTACTTCGACTGGTTCAACGAGAACGTAATCGTGCCGCTCGCGCGGCTCATCGGCACCGGGTTATGGAAGGGTGGCGACCAGGCGTTGATCGACGGGGTGCTGGTGGACGGCACCGCCCGCGAGCTCGGCTGGCTCGGCGCGCTGCTGCGGCGCGCGCAGAACGGCTATCTCTACTCCTACGCCTTCTGGATGATGATCGGACTTGCACTGCTGCTCGGCTGGTTCCTGACGCACGCTTAAACCAAGAGCACGAAAGCACACGCATGCACGCCCTGCTGTCGGTCCTGATCTGGCTGCCCATCGGCGCGGGGGTCGTGATCCTGCTGCTCGGCGACCGCCACATCGGCGCCGGGCGCTGGCTCTCGCTCGCCGCCTCGCTTGCGACACTCGCGCTGTCGATCCCGCTGTGGACGCACTTCAACACCACTACCGCGGCGCTGCAGTTCCCGGAGCTCCTGCCGTGGATCCCGCGTTTTCAGGCCTACTACGCGCTCGGGGTCGACGGGATCTCGCTGCCGCTGATCGTGCTCACCGCCTTCATGACGGTGCCGGTGGTGATCGCCGCCTGGAGCGTGATCGACAGCCGCCCGGCGCAGTACTACGCCGCGTTCCTCATCATGGAAGGCCTGATGATCGGGGTGTTCTCCGCCACCGATGCGCTGCTGTTCTACTTCTTCTGGGAAGCGATGCTGATCCCGATGTTCCTCATCATCGGCATCTGGGGCGGTCCACGCCGTGTGTACGCCACCATCAAGTTCTTCCTCTATACCTTCCTCGGCTCGGTGTTCATGCTCGCGGCGCTCATCTACATGTACGTGAAGTCGGGCAGCTACTCGATCGCCGCGCTGCAGGCGCTGCCGCTGACGCTCCTCGAGCAGCGCTGGATCTTCGTCGCGTTCCTGCTCGCCTTCGCCGTCAAGGTGCCGATGGTGCCGGTACACACCTGGCTGCCGGACGCGCACGTCGAGGCGCCGACCGGCGGCTCGGTGATCCTGGCGGCCATCATGCTGAAGATGGGCGGCTACGGTTTCCTGCGATTCAGTCTGCCGGTCACCCCGGATGCGAGCCGCGAGCTCGACCTGCTGGTCATCGCGCTGTCGCTGGTCGCGGTCATCTACATCGGTTTCGTCGCGCTCGTGCAGCAGGACATGAAGAAGCTGATCGCCTACTCCTCGATCGCGCACATGGGGTTCGTGACGCTCGGCGCTTTCGTGATCTACGAGATCGTGCGCAACACCGGCAACGTGCTCGGCGCCGGGATGGGGCTCGATGGCGCCATGGTGCAGATGGTCTCGCACGGGCTCATTTCCGGGGCGCTGTTCCTGTGCGTCGGCGTGCTCTACGACCGACTGCACAGCCGCCAGATTGCCGACTACGGTGGGGTGGTCAACACCATGCCGGTATTCGCCACCTTCATGGTGCTCTTTGCGCTGGCGAACTCGGGGCTCCCGGGCACCAGCGGCTTCGTCGGCGAGTTCCTGGTGATCATCGCTAGCTTCCGCGCGAGCTTCTGGTATTCGGCACTCGCCGCCGTCACGCTGGTGCTGGGTGCCGCCTACACACTGTGGCTGGTGAAACGCGTGGTGTTCGGGCCGGTCACGAGTCCGCGCGTGGCGGCGCTTGCCGACCTCAACGGCCGCGAGTTCGTGGTGCTCGGGGCGCTCGCCGCGGCGGTGCTGCTCGTCGGGGTGTGGCCGGCACCGCTGCTCAAGGTCATGCAGCCGACCATCCATCATCTGGTGAGCCAGGCGCTCGCCACCAAGCTCTAGGGCGCGAGCAGCAAGCCACCATGGAACCTGTCTCCCTGCAGAGCTTCGCCCCCGCCATCGCCGAGATCTTCCTGGCGTTCGCCGTCTGCGTCATCCTCATGGCGGAGGTGTTCGCCGGCGAGCGGCGCGCCGGCCTCACCGGCACGCTCTCGCTCCTCGCGCTCGCCGCCGGGGCGGCACTCACCGTGCGCTACGGCCACGTCACGCACCGCACCGTGCTCTTCGACGGCATGTACGTCGCCGACGAGCTCAGCTTCGTGCTGAAGCTGGTCGGCTTCCTGTTCGTTGCGGTGGCGCTGCTCTACTCGCGCACCTATCTCAGGAACCGCAACATCCTGCGCGGCGAGTACTACGTGCTGGCGCTCACCGCGCTACTCGGCATCTTCGTGCTCGTGTCCGCGAACAACCTGGTGACCGTCTACCTCGGGGTCGAGCTGCTGGCGCTTTCGGTGTATGCCATGGTGGCGTTCGATCGCGACTCCGGGGTCAGTGCCGAGTCGGCCGTGAAGTATTTCGTGCTGGGCGCCATCGCCTCCGGGGCGCTGCTGTACGGGATGTCGCTGATCTACGGGCTCACTGGCACCCTCGATCTCGGCGAGATCGCCGCGCGGCTGCATGCGCCGCTCCATCCCGGCGTGATCCTCGGTCTCACGTTCATCGTCGTGGCGGTGGCCTTCAAGCTCGGGGCCGTGCCCTTTCACATGTGGCTGCCGGACGTGTACGAGGGAGCACCGACCAGCGTCACGCTCTTCATCGGCACGGCACCGAAGATCGCCTACTTCGCGCTCGCGCTGCGCCTGCTGGCGCAGGGGCTGGCCGGAACCACCGCCGAGTGGACGCAGATGCTGGCGGTGCTCGCCGTGCTCACCCTGGTGGTGGGCAACATCGTGGCGCTGGTGCAGAGCAACCTCAAGCGGATGCTGGCGTACTCGACCATTGCCAACGTCGGCTTCATCGTGCTCGGCTTCGTCGCCGGCACGCCCGACGGCTACTCCGCGGCGCTCTACTACACGCTCGCCTACGTGCTGGTGGCGCTCGGATCCTTCGGCGTCATTCTGCTCGCGAGCGCCAAGGGCTTCGAGGCCGACCGGCTCGATGACTACAAGGGACTCTACCGGCGCGACCCGCTGCTCGCCGGCACCATGATGGTGCTGATGTTCTCCACCGCGGGGGTGCCGCCGTTCATCGGGTTCTGGGCGAAGCTGCGCATCATCCAGGCGCTGTGGGAGACGCAGCACCTGTGGCTGGTGATCCTCGCAGTCGCCATGTCGGTAGTGGGCGCGTTCTACTACCTGCGGGTGATCAAGCTCATGTACTTCGACGAGCCCGCCGGTGAGCTGCCGGCGGCGGCGCGTGAGCCGGGGGTACGCCTCGCACTCGGCATCAATGCCGCTGCGGTGCTCGCACTCGGCGTGCTGCCGGGCCCGTTGCTCGATCTTTGTGCGCGGCTGATTCACTGAGCGCAGGAGAGGTAGCGCGTGAAGGTTGGATCTGGCCGGCCGCAGCTGAGTGCATCCCTCGCCGCTGCGGCCGCCCTGGCGCTCGCCGCAGCCGGTGTGCACGCCGGACTCGCCCCGCAGTACCACCTCGCCCACGCAGTGCCGTTGCCGGGCGACGGCGGCTGGGACGACCTCACGTTCGAGCAGGGCGGGCATCGCCTTTTCGTCGCCCACGGCACCGAAGTACTGGTCGTCGATACCGACAGCCTGACGCTCGCCGGCACCGTTGCCGATACGCCCGGCGTACACGGCATCGCGCTCGCTCCGGATCTCGGTCGCGGCTACGTGAGCGCCGGGCGCGCCAACAGCATCGTCGTCTTTGACCTGAAGACGCTTGCGCGACTCAAGGAGATCAAGACCACCGGTGAGAATCCGGACGCCATCATCTATGACGCTGCCACGCAGCGCGTGTTCTCCTTCAACGGCCGCGGCCGTAACGCCACCGCGATCGATGCGAGGAGCGACGCGGTGATCGGCACCATTACGCTCGACGCCAAGCCGGAATTCGCAGTCTCGGATGGCAAGGGCCACGTCTACGTGAA
>Ga0335076_10000091_pt1 | contig 70023 bp, 57 predicted proteins | sample Lox_Sample_25_FD_206717 | JGI IMG/M metagenome (GOLD analysis project Ga0335076, IMG submission 206717) | Soil microbial communities from Loxahatchee National Wildlife Refuge, Florida, United States - Lox_Sample_2.5 | ecosystem: Environmental > Terrestrial > Soil > Wetlands | place: USA... | reverse complement strand
AGGCGGAGGGGTGATGGCGATCTCGTCGAGCGAGATCACCTCCGCCCCCGGACCGTCGGCGAAGGACTCGTCCACCGGCTCCGCGGCGGCGGCCTCCGGGAGCGCCTCGGCCGCGGACGCGGCGTCCACCAGTGCCGCCGGCTCCTCCTCGGGCGGAAGGGCGGCGGCGAGCTCCCCGGGCGCCATGGCGCCCTCCACCGGCTCGGCGACCTCCACGATCTCCTCGATGTCCTCGGGAGAGACCTCGAGGATAGAGTCGTCGGGCAGCTCCTCTGCCCCGAGCGAAAGGCTCCCCATCGGTGCGCTCGACACGAAGGAGAGGAACTCGCTCGCGGCAGCGAGCTCGACCCCGTCCGACGGCGGCGGGGCGAAGTCAATCGAGCGGTCCGGGTCGGCGGGAGCGCCTCCGGTGGCGGGGGCCGCCTGCCCGGGTCCGCCGATCTGGTCCACCTCGAGCGCGAAGCCCTCGACGTCCTCGGGGCCGAAGAGCCGGGCCGTGGTCTCTTCCGGCCCGGGAGGCGGAAGGTCGAGCGGGCTCTCCGGAGGTGCGGTCGCGCCCTCCACCGGGAGCGGCGCGCTCTCGACGGGCGCCTCCGCAGCGGTCGCCGCGTCGCCGAGGAGCTCGGCGCCCGGGAGTGGCTCCTCCGCGGCGGCGATGGGAGCTGCCTGGGCGGCCTCGGCGAGCCGGGCCATCGCGTCGGCGTCTCCGGGCGCCGGCGAGTAGGGCTCGAGATCCGCGCTCCCGGTGAGCAGGATCGCGTCCTCGAGGGTGATCTCGTGGAGCGCGACCTCCTCCACGGGTTCCTCCTCCGGCAGCGCGCCGGGCGGGGCGTCCGCGTCGGGCTCCGCGGGAGCGTTCGAGCCCGCGTCCGCCGCGAGCCCGCTCGGGGTCTCGAACTCGACGTAGCTCCCCAGGTCCGGGACGCCGGAGGCGAACTCGGTCGGCTCGGGGAAGGGCCACTCCCCCTGGGACGGCTCCCCTGCCGCGGCGCGGGCGGCCTCGCCCTCCGGTCCCGCAGGGGCGGCGGGATGCCACGAGGCGAGCTCCGCCGGGGTGGCCTGGAAGAGCTCGGCACGCGCTCCGTAGCCGCAGGCGGAAGGGTCGAGCGGCGCCGCGGGAGGTGCCGCCCACTCCGAGGTATCGCCCGGCGGACCGGCGGCGAGGGCACCCTGCGCCTCTGCCGCGAGGGCGCCGGGATCCCCCGTCCCGTCGGCCATCGCCGCGGGATCCGGAGGAGCCCCCAGGTCGCCGGCGGCGGGAGAGTTCTCCCCTTCCGCCGCCCCGCCGATCGCCGGATCGAAGCTCTCGACCTCGCCTGGCTGCGGGGCCCACTGGGCGCCCGGAGCCGATGCCTGGTCGAAGGAGGCCTGCGTCCCGACGTCCCAGGGCGCGGCGTCGTAGTAGCCCTCGGGAGGCGGCGCGTTCGGGTCCCAGGACTCGGGAGGCGCGTCCACCGGGCCGGCGCCCCAGGAAACCCCGGCGGCCGCGTCGCTCGCAGCCGCTTCGGCAGGGGGGAGCCCGGCGGGCTCGGGAGTCTCTCCGAGCCACCCGGGCGCCGTCCACTCCTCGGCCGGCAAGGAGGGTTCGCGGCTCGCGGGCTGTTCCAGGGCAGGAGCGCCCGACCGCAGCCCGGCGGGAACGAGCGAGGCGCGGAGCGCACTGGCGGCGGCGTCCACGTCGAACCCGGCGGCGGTCCGGGACGGCGCCGGGAGCGGTGCGCCCCCGGGTGCGACGAGTGCCCTCAGCGACTCCCATCGGACCTGCTCCGCCGGCGAGAGCCCAACCGAGTGGAGCTTCTCCTCGAGGCGGCGAAATTCCTTAAGCGGGCTGCGAGGCTCGGCCATGGGGGGTCTCAAACACCTTGGGAGGCGCGTCCATCTTACCCCGCGTCCGCGAGGGCTCCAAAAGGACGGGCCGGCTTGATCCGGGAGCCCTGTGCGGCCATGTATGGAGGCCGTGAGCCAGTCGCGATTCCTGCCCATGTACCGAGAGGAGCTCGAGGCCCGCGGCTGGTCCGACCTCGACGTCCTCCTGCTGAGCGGGGACGCCTACGTCGACCACCCGAGTTTCGGGGCGGCGGTGATCGGTCGCGTGCTGGAGGCGCGCGGGTTCCGGGTGGGCATCGTGGCGCAGCCGGACTGGCGCGACACCCGCGACATCGCCCGCATGGGGCGGCCGCGGCTCTTCGTCGGGATCACCTCCGGGGTCATGGACTCCATGGTGAACCACTACACGGCCCAGAAGCGGCCCCGGTCCGAGGACGCGTACACCCCGGGTGCGGAGCCGCGGCGGCGCCCCGACCGGGCCACGACCGTGTACGCGCGGCTCGCCCGGGAAGCCTTCGGCCCGGCGGTCCCGGTGGTCCTCGGCGGGGTGGAGGCCTCGCTGCGTCGGATCGCGCACTACGACTACTGGGAGGACCGGATCCTCCCCTCCATCCTCGTGCCGAGCGGCGCCGACCTGCTCGTCTATGGACAGGGCGAGAAGCCGGTGGTGGAGATCGCCCGGCGCCTGGCCGCGGGGGAAGACGTCTGCGGGCTCACCGACATCCCCGGAACGGCCCTGGCGCTCGCCGACCTCGAGCTCGCCGGGCTGGAGCGGAGGCAGCGCCAGGTGGTGACCCTGCCGTCTTACGAGGAGGTGGCGGCCGACAAGCGCACCTTCGCCTTCTTCTCGCGCCTCTACCATCTCGAGGTGAACCCCGACAACGCGCGCATCCTGGTGCAGCGTCACGGGCGCGGGGGGGCGACGCGGTTCGTGGTGGTGAACGAGCTCATGGCGCCGCCCACCACCGAGGAGCTGGACGCCGTCCACGACCTGCCCTTCGAGCGGGAGGCGCACCCGAGCTACGGCGGCGCCCACATCCCGGCGCTGGAGCAGATCCGCTGGAGCGTGTCGATCCTGCGCGGCTGTGCGGCCGGTTGCGCCTTCTGCTGCATCACCGAGCATCAGGGGCGCGAGGTCTCGTCCCGCTCCCAGGCGAGCGTGCTGCGCGAGATCGAGGCGCTCGCTCGCCACCCCAAGTTCCGCGGCACCATCACCGACCTCGGGGGCGCCACCGCCAACATGTGGCAGATGGGGTGCGTGAGCGCCGACGCCCATGCCGCGTGCCGGCGGGCCTCCTGCGTCTATCCCTCGGTGTGCCAGTTCTTCGCCGTCGACCACGGCCCGCTCATCGAGCTCTACCGCCAGGCGCGCAAGGTGAAGGGGGTGAAGCACGCCTTCGTCGGCTCCGGCGTCCGCTACGACCTCGCCCACGCCGACTCGAGGAGCGGCCAGGCTTACCTGGAGGAGCTCGTCGGCCACCACGTCTCCGGGCAGCTCAAGGTGGCCCCGGAGCACGTCTGCGACGGGGTCCTGCGCCTCATGAAGAAGCCGGGCGTGGAGGAGTTCGAGCGATTCCGGGAGGAGTTCGCGCGCTACTCCCGGAAGGCGGGGAAGGAGCAGTACCTCGTCCCCTACTTCATCTCCGCCCACCCCGGGTCGACGACCGAGGACGCGGTGCGCCTGCTCGAGTACCTCCAGAGGAACCGCTGGAAGCCGCAGCAGGTCCAGGACTTCATGCCCACGCCCATGACGCTCGCCTCCGACATCCACTGGACGGGGATCCATCCCATGACCGGGAAGCCGGTCCACGTCGTCCGCGACATGCGCGAGAAGCGCCTGCAGAAAGCGCTCATCCGCTGGGGCGACCCCCGCAGCCGCCCCTTCGTGGAGGAGGCCCTGCGCCGGACGGGACGGCTCCGCCCCGGGGAGAGGCTGGGCCCTGGGCCACCCGGGCGAAGGCGACGCCGGTCCCTGGCGCGCGGCTGACCCCATGGCTGCCTCCCTCGCCGGGGGGCACCTTCTCACCACCCCGCCCCTGCGCTAGGGTCACCGCGCCATGAGCCCCGACCCAGGAGAGGCGCGCCAGGCGCGCCATCGGCGCCTCGCCGAGGCCGACCGCAAGCACCTCTGGCACCCCTTCACCCAGATGCTCGAGTGGATGGAGGAGGATCCGGTGGTGATCGACTCCGCCGAGGGGATGTACCTCGTCGACACCCTCGGGAACCGCTACCTCGACGGCTGCTCCTCGCTCTGGTGCAACGTGCACGGCCACCGGGTCCCCGAGATCGACCGCGCGGTGGTGGAGCAGCTGGGGCGAGTGGCTCACACCACGCTCCTCGGGCTCGCCTCCTCGGCCTCCATCGAGTGCGCCGAGGAGCTCGTGCGGATCGCGCCGCCGAACCTGACCCGGGTGTTCTTCTCCGACGCCGGGTCCACCGCCGCCGAGATCGCCCTCAAGATGGCCTACCAGCACTTCCAGCTGCGCGGACAGCCGGAGCGCAAGGAGTTCCTCTCCATCCGCGGCGGCTACCACGGCGACACCGTCGGCTCGGTGTCGCTCGGCGGCATCGACCTCTTCCACCGCATCTTCAAGCCGCTCCTCTTCCCGGTGCGGCAGGCGCCGCAGCCCTACTGCTACCGCTGTCCCCTCGGCAAGACCTGGCCCTCGTGCGCGATGGCCTGCGCCGACGAGGTGGAGCGCGTCTTCGAGAGCCACCCTGGACGCATCGCCGCGCTCGTCCTCGAGCCGGTCATGCAAGGGGCGGACGGGATGATCGCGCAGCCGAAGGGCTACCTGGCCCGGATGCGCGCCCTCTGCGACCGACACGGCGCCCTCCTCGTCTGCGACGAGGTGGCCACCGGCTTCGGCCGCACCGGGACCATGTTCGCGGTCGAGCAGGAAGGCGTGCTCCCCGACATCATGACGGTGGCGAAGGGACTCACCGGCGGGTACCTGCCCCTCGCCGCCACCCTCACCACCGAGGAGGTCTTCGAGTCCTTCCTGGGCCCCTTCGATTCGAGGCGGACCTTCTTCCACGGCCACACCTACACCGGGAACCCGCTCGCGTGCGCGGCGGCGGTGGCGAGCCTGCGCCTCTTCCGCGAGCGCGCCCTCGTGGAGGGCTTGCCCGCGAAGGGGGAGTCGCTCGCTCGCGCCCTCGCTCCCTTGGCCGGCCACCAGCGGGTGGGAGAGATCCGGCAGCGCGGCCTGATGGTGGGCATCGAGCTGGTGCGGGACCGGAGAACGAAGGAGGAGTACCCCTACGAGGCGCGCGCCGGCCACCAGGTGATCCTCGAGGCACGGCGGCGCGGGGTCCTCCTGCGGCCGCTCGGAAACGTGGTGGTGCTGATGCCGCCGCCCGCGATGGAGGCGCGCGAGCTCGAGCGCCTCGCCGGCGTCGCCCGCGAGTCGATCGAAGCGGCCACGGCGAGGCTCGGGTGAGGGGCCTCTTTGTCACCGGCACCGACACCGGGGTCGGAAAGACGGAGGTGGCGGTGGCGCTCGTCGCCGGGTGGCGCGCGCGCGGACTCGACGTCGTCGGCATGAAGCCGGCGCAGTCGGGGTACACCCCCGGGGAGGAGAGCGACGCCGCGCGGATCCGCGCCGCCGGCGGCGGGGACGACCCGGAAGAGCTCGTCTGCCCCTACGCGTTCGCGGCGCCGCTCGCTCCCGCGCTGGCGGCGCGGGTGGAGGGGCGGGCGGTGTCCTTCGACCACGTCCTCGCCTGCGCCCGCGAGCTGCTCCGGCGCCACGCCGCCCTCCTGGTGGAGGGAGCGGGCGGGCTGCTCGTCCCGCTCACCGAGAATCGCACCTTCGCCGACCTGGCCTGGGCGCTGGGGATGCCCGTCCTGGTGGTGGCCCGGGCGGGGCTGGGTACCGTGAACCACACCGCTCTCACCTGCGAGATCCTCCGCGTCCGGGGGCTCGAGATCCGGGGAGTTGTGCTGAATCGCCCCACACCGGCGAGCGACCCGTCCGAGCCCTACAATGCCGCGGAGATCGAGCGCCTCACCGGCGTCCGGGTGCTCGATTCCCTTCCCCACCTGGCCGACGGTGCCGAGCGCGCCCGGCGGTTCGCGGAGCGCCTTCCGGCCGAAGTCCACTTTTGAGACGGCGGCCGGAAATTGGATTGATCGCGGGATCTCTCCTAGAGATCGAACCGTGCCGAACGTGGTCGATCTCACGCTCACCGCCGAGGCGCGGCGCTCCCTCCACCGCGTCCTCGATCAGCGCGGAATCGGATTCTTCCTGAAGCGGCCGCGCCGCGGCCCGGCCAAGCTCGACCCGCGCCGCATCGCGTGGGTGGTGGCGGCAGCGGCCAAGCGGACGCGCGGTCGCCAGGCCGACCCGGACGCGCTCTCGCGCACCCGCCGCGTGATCCGCCGCGACCTGATCCGGCGCCTGGCGGAGAGCCTCGTCGACGCCGGTCTCTAACCGGGGCCGCCGCGGCCGCTCTTGCGCTCCACGAACCGCAGGCGGAGCTCGGAGAGGAGGTCGAGGAGGAAGCGGGACTCCTCCGGGGTGAGGTTGCCGCGGGTCTTCTCCTCCAGCATCGCCAGGATGTCGATGGTCTGGCGGGCGAGGAGGAGGTTCTCCTGGCTCTCCTTCGCCTCCGGATGCGCCATCTCCCCGAGATGGACGAGCGCCGAAGAGCCCAGGGAGAGGATGAAGGTGCTGAAGTCGATGGCGGCGTGGGACTGGTTTGCGTCCATGGGCTCCTCTCCTAGTTCATGTCGAAGCTGATGCGCTCGGCGGCGTAGCCCCTCTGCACCAGCAGGACGAGCCTCCCGAAGCGGTGCGCCTGCGCCGTGGCCCGGTGCCAGTCCCGCAAGGTCGAGACCTCGCGCGAGTTCACCTCCCGGATCCAGTCGCCGGCCTGCAGGCCCATCTCGGCCGCCGGGCTGGGGCGCTCCACCGACCGCACCACGATCTGGGCCCGCCCCTGCGCCTTCGCTTCCCGCACCTGGATGCCGGTCTGCTCGGCCACCAGGGTGTCGATCCGATCCCCGGAGAGCTCCACCGTCCTCACCGCCACCGCGAGGTGGCCGCCGCCGCGCGACAGGGACAGGTGCGCGGTGCCTCCCGGTGGCACGTCGCGGATGCGGAAGCGGTACTCCTGCGCGCTCTCCACCGGCTGATCGGCGACGGCCTCGACGACGTCGCCCTTCCTCACGCCGGCGGCCTCCGCGGGAGACCCGCGCTCCACCGCGGCGACGAGCACCCGGACCCGCTCTTCGCGGACGAGGTCGCTCTTCACCGGCTGGTCGGCGACGACGAGGCCGAGCCAGGCCTCGCGCACCTCGCCGTGACGGATCAGGTCTTCGGCCACCCGCAGGGCCCGGTCGATGGGGATGGCGAAGCCGATGCCGGCATTGCGATCGCCCAGGATGGCGGTGTTCACGCCGACGAGCTGCCCGAGGATGTTCACGAGGGGGCCGCCGGAGTTCCCGGGGTTGATGGAGGCGTCGGTCTGGATGGTGTCGAAGAGCGCCAGGTTCCGGTCGGCCGCCCGCCGGTGCAGCGCGGACACGACCCCGGTGGTGACCGTGTGCGAGAGCCCGAAGGGGTTGCCGATGGCGATCACCGTCTCGCCGATCATGAGGTCGTCGGAGCGCCCCGCCGGCAGGAAAGGCAGCTTCTCGTGGGTCTCGACCCGCAGCACCGCCAGGTCGGTGGCGAGGTCGATCCCCAGCACCTGGGCCCCGAGCTCCCGGCCGTCGAGCAGCTGCACCCGGAAGCGGGCGCCCCGCTCCACCACGTGGGCGTTCGTGAGCACGTAGCCCTCCGGGGACACGATGACGCCGCTGCCGAGCGAGGTGACGGCGTAGCCGCGGCTCTCTCGCGGGCGCCCGAAGAACTCGTCGAAGAGGAACTGCGATACGTCCCCGCCCTGGCGGACGCGCACCAGCTCCTCGGCCGCCACGTTGACCACGGCTCCGCGGGACTTCTCGACCGCGGACACCACCGGGGTGCGCCGCTCGGAGGCCGGATGGGGCTCCGCCCGCGGCAGCGTGCCCTCGCCTGCCGCGCCGAGCGGGCACAGGGCGGCGACGAGGGCGCCGAGCGCGGCGACCCCGAACCTCACGGCTACTCGTCGTCGGGCTCGGTGTCGACGTGCTCGATCTCCGCCTCGATCGGCACCGCCTGCTCGCCCACGTCGGGGAGCTTCTTCAGGTACTGCTCGTATTCCTTCTCGTCGACCACCCCCTTGCGGAGGTAGCGCTGCACCACTCGACGATCGACGACCTTGTTCTCGAACGTGTCGGCCATGGGACCTTCGGGACTTCGCTTTCGCGGGGAGGCGGGAAAATATGCCCGGCTTGCCGGGGCGTCAAGCGCATGCGAACGTTTCCCCGTGGAGCGGTCGACCCGACAGAGCCGCCTCTCCCGCCTCCGCGGCCTGTACGCCATCGTCGGCGACGAGGATCCGGTGGAGCGCGGCCTCCTGGCCGTGGAGGGCGGCGCGAAGGTGGTGCAGGTGCGGATGAAGCGGAGCCCCGCGGGCGAGGTGCTCGAGGTGGCGACGAGGCTCGTCGAGCGCCTCGCCGACCGAGCCCTCGTCATCGTGAACGACCGCGCGGACCTGGCGCGGCTCGCCGGCGCCGACGGCGTCCACGTGGGGGACGATGACCTCCCTCCCGCCGAGGCGCGGCGGATCGTCGGCGACGACCTCCTCGTCGGCCGCAGCTGCCGGACCCTCGCGGACGCAAGCGCGGCTCTCTCCGAGGGGGCGGACCACGTCGGCTTCGGGCCCCTCTTCGCCACCCGGACGAAGGAGATCGCGGTCGCCCCGCGCGGGCTGGAGGCGCTCCGCCGGGTCGCCGGGTCGCTCCCCGCCCCGGTGGTGGCGATCGGCGGCATCACCCTCGAGACGGTGGACGAGGTGGCGTCGGCCGGGGCCGCCGCGGCGGCCATCGTCGAGGACCTGTTCGCGCGCGGCGACGTCCGCGAGCGGGCCAGGGCGCTGGCGGCCCGCTTCGCCGCCGGGGCCCGGGAGCGCCGGGCGTGAGCCTCCCGCGCATCGGGATCCCGCTCGACCTCGACGCGGTCGAGGGGCGCTTCCAGTTGGCGCGCGCCTACGTGGACGCGGTGTGGGAAGCCGGCGGCCTCCCCCTCCCGCTCGCCTGTCGCGAGACCTCGGCGGCGAGCGAGTACCTGACCCTCTGCGACGGCATCCTCCTCGCCGGGGGCGCCTTCGACATTCCTCCGGAGCGCTACGGAGAGGCGCGCCGACCCTCCTGCGGCCCGACGCGGCCCGATCGCACCGACTTCGAGTGGGCGATGGCGCTCGGGGCGCTCTCGGCGGGGCTGCCGCTCCTCGGGGTGTGCGGCGGGATGCAGCTGCTGGCGGTAGCGAAGGGAGGCGCCCTCTACCAGCACCTCCCCGAGGACCTGGGCGTCTCGCACGAGCAGCCGGCGCCGAAGGACGTCCCGAGCCACCTCGTCGAGGTGACCCCCGGGTCGCTCTTGGCACGGCTGGTCGGGGAATCCCCGCTGCCGGTGAACAGCACCCACCACCAGGCGGTGCGGCAGGTCGGCCCCGGCACCGTGGTGTCGGCGCGCGCGCCCGACGGCGTGGTCGAGGCGCTCGAGGTGCCCGAGGTGCCGTTCGCTCTGGGCGTGCAGTGGCACCCGGAGGCGGCGAGCCGCCACGAGCCGCGTCACCGAGCCTTGTATCGCGGCCTGGTGGACGCCGCCCGGGGACGGCGGCCGTGACGGGCGCGAGAGTCCTCGTCCTCGCCGGCCTCGACCCGAGCGGCGGAGCCGGGCTCCTCGCGGACCTGGAGGCGCTCGCGGCCGTGGGCGCACGCGGCTTCGCGGTCGCCACCGCCCTCACCGCCCAGGGCCCGGGCGGCGCCCGCGCCGTGGAGCCGGTGTCGCCGGCCTTCGTGCGGGCGCAGCTCGACGCCCTCCTCGAGGGAGGAGGGGAGCGCCCGCGCGCCGCCAAGACCGGGATGGTCGCCACCGCCGCGAACGCCGCGGCGCTGGCCGAGCGCCTCTCCCGCCCGGCCCTCTCTCGCATTCCCCTCGTCGTCGACCCGGTGCTGGCCGCCTCCTCGGGCCTGCCGCTCCTCGACGGCGGCGGGAGGACGCCCCGCCGGGCGCTCGGGCCGCTCCTCGCCCGGGCCACCCTCCTCACCCCGAACTGGCCGGAGCTCGAGCTCCTCGCCGGCCGGGCCCTCGGTTCCGAGGAGGAGGCGGTGCGCGCGGCCCGCGAGCTGGGCGCGGCCGCGGTGCTGGTGAAGGGAGGGCACCGCGCCGGCCCGCCCGTCGACCTCCTCGTCCGCGGCCGCCGGGTGACGCGGCTGGCGGGGCGGCGGCGCCCGGGGACCGCCCGCGGCACCGGCTGCCGGCTCGCCAGCGCCGTGGCCGGACTCCTCGCGCAGGGGGTCCCGCTCGAGGACGCGGCCCGCCGCGCCAAGCGGGTGGTGGAGCGCTACCTGGACGCGGCGCTCCAGGCCAGGTTGTAGGGGGCGGCGACGCACCGCGGGCGACCCCGAGCCTCGCCGCTCCGGCCCTTCAGGCGTCGCGCTTTCGCTCGGCGAAGAAGGTGTGCTTCTTGAAGAAGACGAGCGGCACCAGCCCGGTCGGGCCCTGGCGGTGCTTCGCCAGGATGAGCTCCACGTCCTGGACCTCGGCGTTGATCTGGGGGCCGGCGTCGCCGTCCCCCTGGTCGGGGCGGTGCAGGAACATGACGATGTCGGCGTCCTGCTCGATGGCTCCCGACTCGCGCAGGTCGGCGAGCATGGGGCGCTCCCCCTTGCGCTTCTCCACCGCGCGGTTGAGCTGGGAGAGGGCGAGGACCGGCACCCCGAGCTCCTTCGCGAGAGCCTTGAGGGACCGGCTGATGGTGGCGATCTCCTGCTCGCGCGACTGGCTGGCGCGCTCGGACTGCGCGTGCATGAGCTGCAGGTAGTCGATCACCACCAGGTCGAGCCCGGCCTCGCGCTTCAGCTTGCGGCACTTGGAGCGGAGCTCGACCGGGGAGAGGGCGAAGGAGTCGTCGAACCAGATCGGCGCCCCCATGAGCTTGTCCCCCTGCACCATGATGCGATCCCAGTCGTGGCGGGCGAGCTTTCCCTTGCCGATGCGCTCGGAATCGAGCTTGGCCTCGCTCGCCAGCATGCGCAGGGCGAGCTGGTCGGAAGGCATCTCCAGCGAGAAGAAGACCACCTTCTTGGCGGCATGGGTGGCGGCGTGGCCGGCGACGTTGAGCGCCAGCGCCGTCTTTCCCACCGAGGGGCGCGCGGCGACGATACAGAGGGTGCCGGGCTGGAGCCCCAGGGTCTGGTCGTCGAGCCAGGGCAGCCCGGTGGGGATGCCGGTGATGTGCGAGAGCCCTTCCTGCGCCCGCTTGTGGATGAGCTCCAGCCGGTCGAGGGCCACCGCCATGGCCTCGGAGAACGGCTTCATGGTCTCGAGCGAGGAGCCTTGCGCGGCGGAGAAGACGTCCTGCTGGGCCTCCTCGAGGAAGTCGCGGACCCGGGAGCCGGCCTCGTATCCGCGCTCCACCACCCGCTGCGCGGTCAGCATCATGCGCCGCAGGCGCGAGAGCTCGCTCACCACCTCGGCGTAGTGCTTGACGTTGGCGGCCGTGCCCACCGCCGAGGCGAGCGCGAAGGGGAGGTCGCGAGGGACGTGGCCGCCGAGCAGCCCCTTCGAGTCGAGCCGCTGCTGCACCATCACCGCGTCGATCTTGCGGGTCTCCTTGGCCAGCTCCGCGAACACCGTGTAGACGTGCTGGTGCGCGAGCGAGTAGAAGTCCTCCGCCAGGACGAGCGGCGCCACCTGGTCGAGGGCGGTGTCGTCGAGCAGGATCGCGCCGAGCACCGCCTGCTCGGCTTCCAGGTTGTGGGGTAGATCGCGGACCCCCCTCAGCGCCAACGCCTCGGCCATCGCGGCGCGCATGGTAACAGCCGACTCCGACGGCATCACCGTAGATGCTCGGTGGAAAAGTCGAAATCTTCGGTGGAATCGGCCTGAACGGAAGGTGGACGGCCTGTGGAAACCTCTAGGAGGCGAATCGATCGAGGTAACCCGCCAGGACCGCCGCTTGCAGGGCCCGCTCGTCGGCGGGGTGGACGGAGTCGAGCGCCACGCCGAGGTGCATGGGGCCGAGCCAGCGCACGCGGCCGAGCACGTAGATCGACCGGCCGAAGAGGGAGAGCCGGACGCTCGCCTCGTCCCCTTCCCGGAGCGCGGTGAGCGGTACCGAGGGGGCGAGCCGCACGCCGGAGAACCCGATGTCGTCGGTGACCGCGCGCCCGACGCCGGCGATGTGCGCCGGGAGCTCGAGGCGGAGCCGGGGGAAGCGGCGCCGCAGCAGGAAGCCGTCGTCCTGGGTGAGCTGCCCGAGCAGCCAATCGCGCCCGGCCTCCCAGCTCTTGATGTCTTCCTCCGCCAGCCACCGGTCGCCGGCGAGGAGGCGACGGTTCTTCTCGTCGAACTCCTCGCGGGTCATGGGAGGGGGAAGCAGGGGGCGCACGCCTCACATTCTGCTGGCGCGATATCGCGGTGTCCAGAGAAAGGCGGCGGTGGCGCGGATCCCCCGATCCCGGTAGAGAGGCGGCGATGCGCTCGCTCGCCTGGCTCGCCCTCCTCCCCCTTCTCACCGAGTGCGCCTCCCTGGGCGGCCTGGGCCCGGACTTTCGCCGCCCCACGGTGCAGTTCCTCTCCGCGGAGCTCACCGAGATCGACGCCAAGGGGGCGACGGTCTCTTGCCGGTTCGAGGTCGCGAACCCGAACGCAAGGGAGCTCTCGGTCGCCCGCGTCTCCTGGCGGGTCTCGGTGCGGGGGCGCCCCCTGGCGGAGGGCTCGCTCCCGGAGGGCGCTCGCCTCCCGGCGAACGGCACCGCGGTGGTCGCGGTGCCGGCGCGGGTGCTCTTCGGGGACCTCGACAGTCTGCTGGCGCTCGCCCAGTCGAGGGAGGACGTCCCCTACGAGCTCAAGGGGGTGGCGGGGGTGGAGAGCCCGCTCGGCGTCATCGACCTGCCCTTCTCGCACTCGGGGACGCTGCAGCGACCCTAGCGCGAGGCTTGCGGGGCCTGGCCTGCCGGCGGGGCCGCCGCCGGGAACCGGCGCCGGTGGAAGACGACCAGCATGGCCGGCTGCAGGATGGGGGTGAAGATCGCGAGCGCCAGGGATCCGCCGATGACCACCACAGCGAGCGGCTTCTGCGTCTGGGCGCCGATGTCGTTGGAGAGCGCTGCCGGCAAGAGCCCCAGGGTGGCGACGATGGTGGTCATGAGGACCGGGCGCAGCCGCTTCTCCGCGGCGATGCGCGCGCCCTCCGCCAGGCCGAACCCCTCCGCCCACTGCTGCTGGGCGTAGTTCACCACCAGGATGGCTCCCTGGATGGCGATGCCGAAGATGGAGATGAATCCCATCGCCGCGGACACCGAGAAGTGGATCCCGGAGAGCGCCAGCGAAACGACCCCGCCGGCGCAGGCGACCAGGATGGACATGAGCACCACCACCACGTCCCGGGTGTTCCTCACCGCCAGGTGCACGAGGAACCCCATGGCGATGAGGGTGATGGGGATGATGAGCGCCAGCCGCCGCACCGCATCGGCGAGCTCGTTGATCTGCCCCGCCCACTCGAGGTGCGTGTCCCAGGGCAGCTTCACCTTCTGCGCGATGCGGTCCTGGGCCTCGCGGATGGTGGAGGCGAGGTCGCGCCCGCGCACCGAGAACTTCACCGGCGTGTAGCGGCGCCCGTCCTCGCGGAAGACCACCGCCGGGCCGTCCTCCTCGATCACGTCGGCCACGTCCCCCAGGGCGATCTGCGTCCCGTCGGGCGCGAAGAGCGGGATGCGGCGGATGGCCGCGGCGCTGTTGCGGTAGGGCTCCTGGAGCCGGATCACCGCGTCGAAGTGCTTCTCGCCCTCGTACACCTGGGTGGCGGACTGGCCGCCCACCGCCGCCTGGACCACCGCCTCGACGTCGCCGGTGTTGAGCCCGTAGCGGGCGGCGCGGACGCGGTCGGTCGAGACCTTGACGCTCGGCTGGCCCAGGGAACGGAACATGCCGAGGTCGTGGACGCCGCGGACGCCCTCCATGACGTCGGAGATGTTGTCGCCCAGCCCCTCGTTGACGCGAATGTCCGGCCCCACCACCTTGACGGTGTTCTCCCCCTTCACCCCCGAGAGCGCCTCCTCCACGTTGTCGCCGATCATCTGGGAGAAGTTGAACACCACCCCGGGGAAGGCGTCGGTGAGCTCGCCGGAGAGGGTGTGGGTGAGCCCCTCCTTCGTCAGCCCGTGCCTCCACTCGCCGAACGGGCGCAGCGGCGCGAAGAGCTCGATGTTGTTGAAGCCGGAGACGTCGGTCCCGTCGTCGGGACGCCCGAGCTGCGACACCACCGCCGCCACCTCCGGATGGGCGCGGACGATGGCGCGCATGCGACCCACGTACTTGGTGGACTCCTCGAGGGAGACGGAGGTGGGGAGCGTGGCGCGGATCCAGAAGTTCCCCTCCTCCAGCTTGGGCATGAACTCGGCGCCCACGAAGTGAAAGAGGGAGAGCCCCGCCAGCACCGGCAGGAGCGCCGCCGCCACCGCCGCTCCCGGCTTGCGGATGGCGGCGCGGATGACCGGCGTGTAGAGGCGGTGGAGGAACTGCATCACCCGGCTCTCCCGGTCCTCCTCCCGCGCCTTGAGCGCGCGCGACAGGACCACCGGGGTGAGGGTGATGGCGAGCACGAAGGCCCCGCCGATGGCGAAGGCGTAGGTGTGCGCCATGGGCGAGAAGATCACTCCCGACACGCCGGTCATGGTGAAGAGCGGGAGAAAGGCGACCCCGATGACCAGGGTGGAGAAGGCCATGGGCCGGCCCACCTCGGCAGCGGCCGCCAGGATCCGGTGGATCATGGTGCCGCTGCCGTGCGACCCGAGGTGCCGGTAGACGTTCTCCACCATGATCACGGTGGAGTCGACCACGATGCCGAAGTCGACCGCGCCGAGCGAGATGAGGTTGGCGGGCGTCCCGGTGGCCACCATCCCGATGAAGGCCACCAGCAGCGAGAGGGGGATGTTCACCGCCGTCACCAGGGCCGCCTTCCAGTTCCCGAGGAAGACCACCAGCACCGCCGAGACGAGGAGGATGCCGACGAGCAGGTTCTCCATCACCGTCCGGGTGGTGAGGGCGACCAGGGCCCCGCGGTCGTAGATGGGCTCGATCTCCATCCCCGGGGGCAGGAGCTTCTTCCGGCGGATCTCGTCGAGCCGCCTGTGGATGCCCTTCAGGGTGGGCTTGGTGCGCTCCCCGTAGCGCATGAGCACGATGCCCTCGACGACCTCGGGCTCCTGGTCCAGGCCCACCTGCCCGAGGCGCGGCGCCGCGCCCACCACCACCGAGGCCACGTCGCGGACCCGCACCGGGGCCCCCTTGGGGAGCGCGACGACCACGTCGCCGATGTCCTTCGTCGACCGGATGACCCCGATCCCGCGGACGGTGTACGACTGCTCGCCCTCGGTGATGCGCTGGCCGCCGGTGTTCAGGTTGGCGTTCGCGAGCGCCTGCTGGAGCTGGGCCAGGGTGACCCCGTAGGAGCGGAGCAGGTTGGGATCGACGTCGACGTGATACTGCTTCGTCTCGCCCCCGAACGAGGTCACGTCGATCACCCCCGGCACCTGCCGGAACTCCCGCTCCAGGATCCAGTCGGCGGCGGTCTTGAGCTCGGCGAGGGAGTAGCCCTTGCCCTTCACCCGGTAGCGGAAGACCTCGCCGATGGCGTTCCAGGGCGACAGCTGCGCCTGCAGCCCGGCCGGCAGAGTCACGAACTGGAGGCGGTTGATCACCTCCTGGCGCGCCTCCTGGTACGAGGTGCCCCAGCGGAAGTAGGCCTTCACGTCTGCGAGGCCGAAGAGGGACTGGGAGCGGATGTGGTCCAGCCCGGGCATCCCGGAGAGCTCCACCTCCAGCGGGATGGTGACGTAGCGCTCCACCTCTTCGGCGCTCCAGCCCTGGGGCTGGACGATGACCTCCACCAGCGGCGGCACCGGGTTCGGGTAGGCCTCGATGTCGAGGAGCTCGAAGGCCGCGAGCCCCCCGACCACGAGCGAAACGGCCAGGCCCAGGACCACCCCGGGCTTCGAGAGCGCCAGGCGGACGATGCGGCCGATCACCGAAGCCTCCTCACAGCAGGCCCACGAGCAGGATGCCCCCGCTCGACACCACCCGGTCGCCGGCCTTGAGGCCGCTCGTCACGGCCGACCAGTCGCCCTCGGTGTCCTCGACCTCGACCGGCCGGCGCTCGAAGCGGACCCGGCCATCGGGGGCCCGCCCGGCCTCGACGAACACCACCGTCTGGTCGCCGAGCCGCAGGAGCGCGCTCCGCGGGACCGCCAGCGCCTCGTGGGTCTTCCCGGCGATGGAGGCGCTGCCGAGCATCTCGGGGCGGAGCGCGCCGTCCGGGTTGGGGAGCGTGATGCGCACCCGGGCGGTGCGGGCCGCCGGGTCGAGGGCGCCGGAGATCCAGTCCACCTTGCCCTTGAAGACGCGGCCGGGGAGGGCCGGGAGCGTCACCTGCGCCTCGGCGCCCGGGGCGATGCGGAAGAGGTCGACCGCGAAGACGTCCGCCAGCGCCCACACCGGGTCCAGCTCGCCGATGGTGAAGAGCTCGATGGCCTGCCCCACCGCGTATTGGCCCTGGACCTCGGTCCCGGGGTTGATGCTGCGGAAGATGACCTGGCCGTCGATGGGAGAGCGGAGCTCGTAGTTCTGGCTCACGCCGCTCCCGTCGGTGGTGGGGAGGAGCTTCGCCTTCTCCCGCGCGCGGTCGCGCTCCGCCTTGGCCTTGAGGTAGTTCGACTCCGCCGTCTCCAGGTCCCGGCGCGCTCCGGCGCGGGCCGCGAAGAGCTCCTTCTGGCGCTCGTGCTCCATCCCGGCGGCCTGCAGGTCGGCCTCGGCCTTGCGGAGGTCGGAGAACACCTGGCCCACGTCAGGGGACTCGATCACCGCCAGCGTCTGTCCGCTGCGGACGCGCTCCCCGGGCTGGGCCAGGACCCGGATCACCCTCCCCGAGACCGGCGAGAGCACGTGCGAGACCCGCAGGTCGCTGAAGGCGATGCGCGCCGGGGCGAGCACCGGCGCCCCCACCGGCCGCACCGCCGCCGGCTCGACCGCGATCTTGCCCTCGGCGACCTGCTTGTCGGTGAGCCACGCCTCGCCCGGGGGAGCCTGCGGGGATTCGGGGGGGGGCTTGCGCTCGCAAGCCGCGAGCACCGAGAGCGCGAGGAGGAGTCGTTTCACGGGAGATAACTCGTTCCGACGGCCTGCTCCAGCTGGACCACGGCCGACCAGTAGGTCCCCAGCGCTTGCAGGTAGTCGATCTCGTTGGAGATGTGGGTCCGCTCGGCGTCGAGCAGATCGAGGAGGCTGGCGGCGCCCTTGGAGTACTGGATGTTCACGAGGTCGCGGGCGTCGCGCGAGCGGGCGAGGAGCCGCTGCTCGGCGCGGCGGGCGGCGCTGCCGGAGGTGACCATGGCGCCGTAGGCGGTGGTGACGTCGCTCAGCAGCTGGGCCTCCAGCCGGGCGAGCGCCAAGTCGGCGGTCCAGGCGGCGGCGTCGGCCTGCCCGATCTGCCCCTGCTGCTGGTAGAGCACCGGCAAGGGCACGCTGATGCCGATCGTTCCGGTGGGGTAGTTGACGTACCCGCCCGACGACCCTTGCTGGTAGTAGCCGAGTTGCAACGAGAACTGAGGGATGATCTGGCGACGGGCGAGCGAGGCGGCCGTCCGGGTCTGCTCCACCTGCGCCCGGGCCGCCGCCACGTCGGGCCGGTGCTGCCGCGCCTCGTCGACCAAGGACGCGAGCGTCGCCCCCGCCAGCCGCGGCGGCGCCAGCGCGCTCTGGAGCTCCGGGGCCTCGACCTGGAAGTCGACGGGAGCGGGCCGCACCCCGAAGGTCAGGGCCAGAGCCGCCTTGGCCTGCTCGAGTGCCTGCTCGGCCCGGTCGGTGGCCTGGTCGAGCTGCAGGGCCAGGACCTCGAGCCGCGCCAGGTCGGCGTCGGAGATGGCGCCCGCCGCCAGCCGCTTCCGCGAGAGGTCCACCGTGCCCTGGGCGAGCTTCGCCTCGTCGCGGGTGAACTGGAGCGCGCGCTGGGCCATGGCAGTGTTGATGAACTGCTGCTTCATCTGGAAGGTGGCGTTCCGGAGCGCGTCGCCCTTCAGGGCCTGGGCGGCCGTCAGGCCGTGCTCGGCTGCGCCGACCGCCAGCCCGCGCTGGCCGGTGGCGAGGAAGGCGAGCGCGCCCTGGTCGGAGAGCGATCCGCTCCAGTAGGGCTGGTCGCACCCCGGGGTGCCCTGGCACTGCCAGCTCTTCCCGACGCTGAACCCCACCTCGGGGTTGGGGACCGCTCCCGCCACCCGGACCTGCGCCTGGGCGGCGCTCACCGCCGCGCTGGCGGTGGCGAGGTCGAGGGAGTGACCCTCGAGGAGCCGCAGCGCTTCGGCGAGGGTGAGGGTCTTCGGGAACTCGCTCACCGCCGGCGGGACGACCCCCTCGGCGTCGTCGGTGGCCCCTGCCCCGACCGGGCCGAGGAGGGCGAGCATCGCCACGAAAGGCGAGAGGGTTCTGACGCCCCGGTGCGGTCGCATGCGGACGCACTCCTCTACCATCCTCGCGGGGGGGCCGCCAGGGCATCCCGGTCCGCACTGGGAGTAGAGCGAGGCGCGGGGAAAGGAAGGCTAGACCGCGGCCGCCAAGCCGCCGCCGCGCACCACGTAGTAGACGGCGTCGGGGTGGTGGAGGACGACGGCGGAAGTGGACTGCTCGGGCACCATCTGGTCGGCACTGGTGAGCGAGACCCCGATGTTCCGTTCCGGCTCGAGGAGCTTCCACATCTTCCGCTGGTCGGCGAGGTCCGGCCAGCTGGGGTAGCCGGGCGAGTAGCGCTTGCCCTGCCCCTCCTTCAGGCCGAGCTCGTTCCGGACGTGGCGGTGCCAGTACTCGGCGAGCGCCTCGGCGGTCTCCACCGCCAGGCCGTGGAGGAAGAGCGCCGCCGCGTACTCGGCGCGCGCCTGCATCTCCTCGGCGACCTTGGACGCCTGGTCTCCCACCGTGACCGCTTGGAAGGCCACCACGTCGCTCCCCGGCTCGGAGCGGAAATGGTCGGCGAGGCACAGGTGGCGCTCGTCCGGCTGGCGCGGGAATCGGAAGCGGGTGAGCTCCTCGCGCCGGCGCACCGGGTCGAGCACCACCAGGTCGTCGCCCTCGGAGTGGCAGGGGAAGTAGCCGTAGACGACCCGGGGCGAGAGCCAGCCCTTCGCTTGTACCTCCGCCTGCAGCGCCGCCAGCCTGGGGCCGAACTCGTCCCGGATCATTCGCTCGTACTCCGCGCCCTTGGCCCTCACGCCCCACTGCAGCTTGAAGAGCTCGGTCAGGTCGAGCAGGGGCCAGAGGTCGGAGAGCGCCACCGCCCCGGAGGGCAGGACGCGCGTGCCCCAGAACGGGGGCGTGGGCGCCTTCTCCACCGGGCGAATGTCGCTGCGCGGCAGCGGGCCGGCGGGAGCGGCCGGCTCGACTGCCGGGACGGCGCGGCCGCGGATCGCCTTCTCGAGCACGTCGCGCTTGAAGGCGTCGCGCCGGGCCGGATCGACGAGCGCCTGGACCACCTCCAGCCCCTCGAAGGCGTCGCGGGCGTAGAAGACCCCGCCCGGGTAGGAGTTCCCGTCCTGGAGAAAATGGGTGCGGTAGCCGAAGCGCCGGTTGATGGCGGCGCCCCCGATGAGGACCGGGAAGGAGAGGTTCCGACGCGCCAGCTCCTCGACGCAGTAGGGCATCTGCTTGGAGGTCGACACCAGCAGGGCGGAGAGGCCGACGGCGTCGGCGTTGGTCTCCACCGCCTTCTCGATGATGGTGGCGACCGGCACCTGCTTGCCGAGGTCGTGCACGGTGAAGCCGTTGTTCGAGAGGATCGTCTTCACCAGGTTCTTGCCGATGTCGTGGACGTCCCCGTAGACGGTGGCGAGGACCACTGCCCCCTTGCTCGTCCCCTCCACCCGGTCGAGGAACCCCTCCAGGTAGGCCACCGCGCGCTTCATCACCTCCGCCGACTGGAGGACGAAGGGCAGGATGAGCTCGCCGGCCCCGAAGCGGTCCCCCACGTCCTTCATGGCCGGCAGGAGCACGTCGTTCAGCACCTCGACGGGCGCGTGGCGGCTGAGCGCGTCGTTGATGAGCGCCTCGATGCCCTCCGGCCTCCGGTGCAGGATCTGGAGGTGGATGCGCTCCTCGGCGGACTTGCCGGCGAAGAGATCCTCGGGTGCGGCAGATGGGGCCTGTCCCTTCCCCTCGAAGTGGTCCACCAGGCGCGCCAGCGCGTCCTCGCGCCGGTCGAGGATCAGGTCCTCCGCGAGCTCGCGCTCGGCGGGGGCGAGCTGCGGGTAGGGGCGGATGTCCTTCGGGTTGACGATGGCGAGGTCCAGGCCCGCCTGGACGGCGTGGAACAGGAAGACGGAGTTCACCACCTCGCGCGCCGGCTTCGCCAGGCCGAAGCTGACGTTGGACACGCCCAGGGTGGTGAACACCCCGGGGTTCTCCGACTTGATGCGCCGGATGCCCTCCAGGGTCTCGAGGGCGCTGTGCCGGTACTCGGCCCCGCCGGTGGCGAGGGTGAAGGTGAGGGCGTCGAAGACCAGCTGGTCGGGCTCGAGCCCGTACTCCTTGGCGATGCCCACCGTGCGCCGCGCGATCTCGGCCTTGCGCTCGGCGGTCTGCGCCATCCCCTTCTCGTCGATGGTCATGCAGACGACGGCGGCGCCGTAGCGCTTGACGAGCGGGAGAACCTTGCGCACCCGCTCTCCGCCCTTCTCCAGGTTCACCGAGTTCACGATGCAGCGCCCCGGGTAGACCTTGAGCGCGCTCTCCACCACGTCCGCCTCGGTGGAGTCGATCATGAGCGGCGCGTCGACGCTCTGAGCGAGCAGGCGCACCAGCGTCCGCATCTGGGCCGCCTCGTCGTCGCGCTCGTTCAGGGCCGTGCACACGTCGAGCACGTGCGCTCCGCCCTCGACCTGCCCGCGCGCGATCTGCACCAGGCCGGCGTAGTCGTCGGCGAGGAGGAGCTCCTTCACCTTGCGGCTGCCCTGGCTGTTCACCCTCTCCCCGACCACCAGCGGGCGCGGCTCCAGGTCGAGGGGGACCGCCTTCATGGCCGAGGAGAGCTCCGGAGCGGGACGGGGACGGCGCCGGCGGGGCGCGGAGAGTCGCCGCAGCCGCTCCACCGTCCGGTGCATGTGCTCGGGGGTGGTCCCGCAGCAGCCGCCGACGATGTCGACCCCGAGCTCGGCGACGAAGTCGGCGAGGGCGTCGGCGAGCGCCTCCGGCGAGAGCCGGTAGACCGCCTTGCCGTCCACGTTCTCCGGCAGGCCGGCGTTGGGCATCACCGAGACGTAGTGGCTGCACTTCTGGCACAGGAGCCGGACGCTCTCCCGCATCTCGGCCGGCCCGGTGGAACAGTTGATGCCGACGGCGTCGACCGGCAGCCGCTCCAGCGTCGCCAGGGCGGCGCCGACCTCGGTGCCGAGCAGCATGCGCCCGGAGGCGTCGATGAGAGTGGGCTGCGCCATCAGGAACACGTCCCGCACCGCCTCGCGGCGAGCGGCGTCGGCCCCGAGCACCGCGGCGCGCAGCTCGAGGATGTCCTGCTGCGTCTCGATGAGGATGGCGTCGGCGCCGCCGTCGATGAGCCCGCGCGCCTGCTCGGCGAAGATCCTCTCCAGGGCGTCGCCGGTGATGCTGGAGAGCGCCGGGTCCGACGACGAGGGCAGCATCCCGGTCGGGCCCATGGAGCCGGCCACGAAGCGCGGCTGTCCGCTGGCGGCGTGGCGGTCGGCGGCGCGGCGCGCCAGGATGGCGGCGCGGAAGTTCACCTCGTAGGTGCGGTGGCCGAGGCCGTACTCGTCGAGCTTGAGGCGGCTCGAGCCGAAGGTGTTCGTCTCCACCACGTCGCAGCCGGCCGCGAAATAGCGATCGTGGATGGCCTCCACCAGGTCCGGGCGAGTCAGGGTGAGGAGGTCGTTCGCCCCCTCCTTGCCGCCGAAGTCCGGCGCCTTGAGGCCGAACCCCTGGATCTGGGTTCCCATCGCCCCGTCGAACACCAGGACGCGCTTGTCGATGGCTTCGCGGAAGGTCACTCGGCTCCCCGTCCGCCGGAGCGGATGGTGGGGCCATACCTAGGCGGTTTGCGGCCGATTCGCAAGGATCTCGGGGGCGCCGGGCGTGCCCCTCGCCCCGTGGCGAGCGGGGAATCCTGTCATCGCGGGGCCGCGGTCGCTAACATGCGCCGCCATGGCGGAGCCGAAGGAGCAGCTCGGGCGGGTCTGGGTCATCGCCATCTGCGCGGGGGCGTTCCGCCTCGCCCTCTTCCTGCGCCTCGACCTCTACGCCGACGAGGCCTACTACTGGATGTGGTCCCGCCACCCCGCGGCCGGGTACTTCGACCACCCGCCCATGGTGGCCTGGCTCATCTCGCTCTTCACGCCCCTCGTGGCCGGCGAGCTGGGGGTCCGGCTTCCCTTCGTCGCCTGCGGGGTGCTGGCGGTGGTCTTCGCCGGGCTCGTCGCGCGCGAGCTCTCCACCGACCCGGGAGCGCCCGTGGTCGCCGCCCTGCTCGCCGCGGTCGCCCCCATCCTCACGCTCACCGGAGGGCTGGCGCTGCCGGACGCCCCGGTGGAGGCGGCCTACGGCGCCAGCACCTGGCTCCTCGCGCGCGCGCGCGGTCGGGGGTGGCTGTGGGCGGGGGTCGCGGTCGGCCTCGCCCTCCTCTCCAAGCTGACGGCGGGCCTCCTCGCGCCCGCCCTGCTCTTTCTCCTCCTCTGGGACCCGGAGCTTCGCCAGGAGGTCAAGGCCCCCTGGCCGTGGCTCGGCGCCCTCGTCGCGGTCGGCCTCTTCCTGCCCAACCTGGCGTGGAACGCTACCCACGACTGGGTCGCGGTCCGCTTCCAGCTCCGGCACGGCTTCGCCTCCACCGTCACCCTGCGCTCCGTGCTCGACTACCTGGGAGGGCTCCTCGGGGGGCCGGGGCCGGTGGTCCTCGTCCTCGGGGTCGGCTTCCTCGCGCGCGCCCGCACCCCGGCGGCGAAGCGCGTCGCCGCCGCGACCTTCCTCCCCATGCTCGTCACCTTCGCCGCCGCCACCCGGAGCCCGGTGGAGGCGAACTGGGGCGCGCTCGTGTACCCGGCGCTCGCCGGATCGGCGGCCGCGGCCCTGGCTCGGCTCCGGCCGCGCCTCGCCCGGACGCTCGTCGGCTTCTCCGCGATCTCCGGCGTCCTCGTCGCCATCCTCTTCGGGATGGAGGTGCGCAATCCCACGCTCGTCCCCGCCGACACCCCCTTCGTGGAGCGCTTCCGTGGCTGGCGCGCCTTCGGCGCCAGCGCCCGCGACGCCGCCGCCCAGGCCTGCGCCCAGATCGGCAGCCCGGCCGGGTGCGACGGGCTCGATCCGTTCGTCTTCACGACCGGCTACCAGGAGGCGGCCGAGCTCGCCTACTACGCCGGATGGCGCCGGTTCGGGCCGGGGCTGACGCGCGCCTCCCAGCTCGACCTCTGGTACCGGCCCCCCGCTCCTGGCTCCCAGGTCCTCGAGTCGGGGTTTGGCTTCGACGAGGAGAACCGGCTCTTCCGGGCCGAGGTCGAGGGCAGCCCGGTCCTCTTCGACGTGGTCCTGAAGGGGCGGGTGCTGCACCGCGGCGAGATCCGGGCGTTTTCGGGTTACCGGGGAGAGCGGGTGCGGCGGGGCCAGGCCGACTTACATTTCCGGTGAGGAGACCGATGCAGGCCGAACGCCAGGCCGGGAGCGACGCGGCGCCGGCGCGCTGGTACGAGCGCGAGCCCGACGGGAAGCTGCGCTGCACCCTGTGCCCGAGAGACTGCCGCCTGCAGGAGGGCCAGGCCGGCTTCTGCTTCATCCGACGCAACGAGGGCGGGCGGATGGTCACCTCCGGTTACGGGCGCACCACCGGGTTCGCATCCGACCCCATCGAGAAGAAGCCCCTCAACCACTTCTACCCCGGGACCCAGGTGCTCTCCTTCGGGACGGTGGGCTGCAACCTGGGCTGCCGGTTCTGCCAGAACTGGGACATCTCCAAGGCGCGCACCTCGGAGCGGGCAATGGGGGAGCATTCCCCGGCCGACGTCGTCGACCTCGCCCTCGCCTCGGGATGTCCCTCGGTGGCCTTCACCTACAACGACCCGGTCACCTGGGCGGAGTGGGCCATCGACGTGGCGAAGGAGGCCCGGCGCCGGGGGGTGAAGACGGTCTTCGTGACGGCGGGGTACGTTCACGCAGAGGCGCGCCGCGAGATCTTCGCGCACATGGACGCCACCAACGTGGACCTGAAGGCGTTCACCGAGGAGTTCTACGGCAAGGTCTCGCTCGCGCACCTCGCCCCGGTGCTCGAGACTCTCGAGTGGCTGGCGCGGGAGAAGTCGGTCTGGACCGAGGTGACGAACCTCGTGATCCCCGGGCTGAACGACGATCCGGGGGAGACGCGGCGCCTGGCGGAGTGGGTCCGGGACCACATGGGGCCCGACGTGCCCTTGCACTTCACCGCCTTCCACCCCGACTACAAGATGATGGACCGGCCCCCCACCCCGCCCCGCACGCTCTCCGAGGCTCGCCGGATCGCCCGGGAGGTCGGCCTGCGCTACGTCTACACCGGCAACGTCCACGACCCCGAGGGGCAGACCACCTGGTGCCCGGGGTGCGGCGCGGCGGTCATCGAGCGCGACTGGATGTCGGTGCGCGCCTGCCGGCTGGGGACGGGCGGGACCTGCCAGCGCTGCGGCACCCGCATCGCCGGCCGCTTCGGGGACGAGCCGGTGCGGCCCACCGTGGCGCGCCGCTCGTTCCTCGGGATGTAGGTCTCCGCCGGTCGGCTCACCCGCCGTCCGGCGCTCCCGCGTCGGCCGCGCCCCCGTCCGTGAACTCGACCGGGGTGAGGTCGACGCAGCCGCCGTCCAGGGAGCCGGGCTGCGGGAGGGCGAGGCCGCAGTTCACCTTGCCCTGGCAGGTCTCGAGGAGCGCGCACTCCACCGGGGGCGAGGAGGCGTTCCAGTTCGCCGGCGGCTCCGGGCAGGTCTTGAGGAGGTTCGAGCAGTAGGAGAGCTGGCCGCTGTTGGGGTTGGCGGCGCTGATCCGGTTTCGCACGTCGGTCTGGCAGGCCGTCTGCGGTGCGCCCACCGGCTGGCAGTTGCAGATGCGGTCCCCGAGCTCCTGGCACGAGTTCGTGCACCCGCTGGCCGCGAGCGACACGACGAGGCCGGCGCCGGCGAGGGCGAGGAAGGCGCGAGAGGCTCGCATCGAGGCGCGGAGAATCGCCCGGGATCTCGCGCACTGTCAAGGACGGTTGGCGCGCGCCAGCGCCTCCATCGCGAAGTCCAGCCGATCGTTGCCGACGAACATCTCGCTGCCGACGAAGAGGGTGGGGGCGCCGAAGGCGCCTCGGTCGACCGCCTCCTGCGTCTGCCTCACCAGGGCCTCCTTGTAGGAGGGGGCCTCGGCGACGAGGGCGGGGCCGTCGAGCCCGGCCTTGGCGGCCACCTCCTCCAGCACCTTGGCGCTGGAGATGTCCTTTCCCTCCGCCCAGTAGGCCCGGAAGAGCGCATGGGTGTAGGGCACGAGCGCGCCCGCCTTCTCGGCGGCGAAGGCCGCCCGGAGGGGCAGGACCGTCAGCACCGGGAAGGTGGGCGGCCTCTCCAGGGGAACGCCGAGGCGGCGAGCCCAGCGCCCGAGGTCGGTCCACATGTGAGCGAACTTGGCCGGCGTCTCGAGCGGGGCCCGGTTGCCGGTGGCCTTGAAGACTCCGCCGAGGAGGAAGGGGCGGAAGCGCACCGAGCCGCCTACCCTCCGCGCCTCCGCCTCCACGCGCGTGGAGGCGAGGTACGAGTACGGGCTCACGAAGTCGTAAAAGAACTCGAGGTCGGCCATGGCGCCTCCGGGGGCCCTGGAAAAAGGTGGGAATCCCCGGTCACCGGGGCGGGTCGAGTATAACGGGACCATGCCCGCCGTCTCCTGCCTTTGGCTCCTCGCCGCGCTCGTCGCCGGGCCCGCCGCCCCTCCGCCGGAGGCGGCTCGGGCGCTCGCTCGCAAGCTGCAGAACTTCTACGAGTCGACGCGCGACCTCAAGGCCGACTTCGTCCAGACCTACACCTACGCCGCCGTCGGCCGCTCCCAGGTCTCGCGCGGCACCCTGAGGGTGAAGAAGCCCGGCCGGATGCGCTGGGACTACGCCTTCCCTTCGGAGAAGACGGTGGCGCTCGTGGGGACGCGGCTGACGCAGTACGAGCCGGAGCCGAATCAGGTGTACGTCGACGAGAGGTTCGACGCCACCGCGATGAGCGCCGCGGTGACCTTCCTCGTCGGCAAGGGCAACCTGGAGAAGGAGTTCGCGCTCGGCCTGGGGGAAGGCGGCGCCCTGGTCCTGCGCCCGCTCCGCCCCGACCCGCGCGTCGACGCCATCACCCTGTTCGTCGGGCCGGACGGGGAGGTGTCGAGGACGCGGGTGGTCGACGGGCAGGGGAACGTGAACGACATCGCCTTCGCGAACCTGAAGCGCAACGTGGGGCTGAAGGACGGCGAGTTCGACGTGCGGCTTCCGGCCGACGTGCGCCGGGTGCAGGTTCCGGGGCGCTAGAGTCCGAGCCAGGCGCGGCAGGCGGGCGGCAGCGACGAGTAGTCCGGGGCGGCGAAGCGGGCGCCGGCGCCGAGCAGAGCGGCGACGGGCTCGGAGGTGGCGATCCCCACCGCCTCCATCCCGGCGGCGCGCGCCGCGCGCACGCCGTTCGAGGCGTCCTCGAAGGCGACGCAGCCCTCCGGGGCCACGCCGAGGAGCGAGGCGGCGGCGAGGAAGATGTCGGGGAAGGGCTTGCCGCGCGCCGCGCTCTCCGGTCCGGCCACCGCCTCGAACGCCGATTCGAGCCCCAGGGCCTCGAGCACCATCGCCCGGTTGGCGGGGGGGGCAGCGGTGGCGAGCGCGAGGCGGAGGCCCTGGTCCCGCAGGGCCCCGAGGAAGGGCAGGAGGCCCGCGACCGGAGCTACCTGGTCGCCGTAGGCGGATCGGTAGTCCGACTCCTTCTCCTCCGAGAGGCGGGCCGCCTCCGCCGGGGCCACCGGGCGGCCGAGGAGGACCGGGAGGATCTCGTCGGCCTTCCTCCCCGCCCAGTCGCGCTCGAACTGCTCGCGGGTGGCGTGCGAGCCGAGCCGGCGTGCCAGCCGGACCCACGCCTCGCCGTGGAAGCGCATGTTGTCGACGAGCGTGCCGTCGAGGTCGAACACGGCGGCGAGGATCGTCAAGGGCTTCCCACCTCCGAGAGGCGGTCGGCGAGCCAGCGGGAGAGATCCCCCAGGCTCTCCTCCCCGATCTCGTGGCCGATCGGGTACTCGCGGAAGTCGAGCCGGACGCCGAGCGGCGGGAGGAGGCGCTCGGCCTCGAGGCCGAAGGCGAAGGGCACGACCGGGTCGAGGCGCCCGTGCTGCCAGAGCACCGGGAACCCGCGCAGCGCGGCGGGCGGCCTGGCCGGGAGGAAGGCGGGCAGGAGCCGACCGGAGTGGGCCACCACCCCGCGGAGGATCTCGGGGCGGGAGAGCGCCGCCCCGAGCGCCATCGAGGCGCCCTGGCTGAAGCCGCAGAGCCAGACGCGCGCCGGGTCGGCGCCGTAGGCGTGACAGGCCTCGGCGACGAACCCGACGAGCCGCTCCCGGCTCGCGAGCGCCTGGGCCTCGTCGAAGCGCGGCGGCTCCCGGCTCCAGTCGACGGCGTACCAGGCGTAGCCCATGGGCTCGGCCGGGTGGGGCGCGCGGGCCGAGACCACGAGGAAGCGGGGATCGAGCCCCGGAGCGATCCCGAGGAGGTCGTCCTCGTCGGCGCCGAGCCCGTGGAGGAGGACGACGAGCGGGGGGCGGGCCGCGCCCCCGGCCGGCCGCCGCACCCGGTGCTCGAGCGTCACGGGACCACTCGCAGCGGTGCCGAGCGGGGCCGGGGGCGAGCGGCGCGGGGGAGGCGCCCGAGGCCGGACGGGTCGCGGGCCACCACCTTGCCGACGAGGTCGTAGTCGCCCGCCTCGGTGATCTCGACCGTCACGATCTCGCCGGGGTAGGCGACGGGCTCGCCGGGGACGGCGAACTCGTTGATGTAGGTGAGGCCGTCGATCTCCGGGGCCTGGCGCGCGTGCCGGCCGGCGAGCAGGTGGGGGGTGCCCTCGGCGCGTCCCTCCACCAGGACGTCGAGGCGCCTGCCCACCATCGCCCGCTGCTGAGCGCGCGAGAGGCGCTGCTGCAGCGCCATGACCTTCTCCCGCCGGGCGCGTTTCACCTTCTCCGGGACCTGGCCCGGCATCGCGGCCGCTGTGGTGCCCTCCTCGCGCGAGTAGGTGAAGACCCCGAGGCGCTCGAAGCGCTCCTCCTCCACGAAGCGCAGCAGGTCCTGGAAGTCGTCCTCGGTCTCGCCGGGGAGCCCCACGATGAGGGCGGTGCGCAGCGCGATCCCCGGAACGCGGTCGCGGAGCTTCGCGAGCAGGCGGCGGAGGAAGACGGCGTCGCGCCCCCGCTTCATCGAGCGCAGCAGGCGGTCGGAGGAGTGCTGCAGGGGCATGTCGACGTACTTCGCGATTTTGGCCTCGCGCGCGATCACGTCCACGAGCGCGTCCGGGAAGTCCCGGGGATAGGCGTAGTGGAGCCGGATCCAGCGGATCCCCTCCACCCGGCAGAGCTCGGGGAGCAGGTGGTGGAGCCGGACCCTCCCGGGCAGGTCCTGACCGTAGGCGGTGAGGTCCTGGGCCACGAGCGAGAGCTCGACCGTCCCCTGGCCGGCGAGGACCCGCGCCTCCTCGAGGACGTCCTCCACCGGGCGCGAGCGCTGGGCGCCGCGCAGCTTGGGGATGATGCAGAAGGCGCAGGCGTTGTCGCAGCCCTCGGCGACCTTGACGTAGGCGGTGTGGGACGGGAGCGAGTTCACCCTGGGCGTCGAAGCCGCGTGCAGGAAGTCCGGGTCCGGGACCACGAGCCGCTTCGCCTGGGCGTCCGAGACGATGCGAGCGATCTCGGCGTAGGCGCCGGTGCCGACGAGGTGGTCCACCTCGGGGAGCTCGCGCGCGAGCTCCTCCGGGTACCTCTGCGCCAGGCAACCCGCGACGACGAGCTTCCGGCATCGCCCCTCCTCCTTCATTCGGGCGAGGGAGAGGATCGCCTGGATCGACTCCTCCTTGGCGCTCTCGATGAAGCCGCAGGTGTTGACGACGATGACCTCCGCGTCCTTGGGCTCCACGACGAGGCGGAAGCCGGCCTCGGAGAGGGTGCCGAGCATGATCTCGCTATCCACCCGATTTTTCGGGCAGCCGAGTGTCCGCATGTAGAGCTTCGTCGCCACCGGTGGCGCGGATCTAACGCCCGAACGGGGTGGGGCGCAATGCCGGGTGCCGAGCGCCCCACTTCAGCGCAAGAACGCGTACCGCGGACTCGGGTCACGATCTGTGTAGGACGAGATGCTAGGTTGACCGACGCTAGTTTTTATCGCCCTTAAGGGGGGACTCACCCATGGCTCGTTGGCTGCGCTGGCTACCGCTTTCTGCGCTCATCGTCGCCCTCGCGGGTTGCGGCGCCTCGAGCACTACCACGACCTGCGTGGCGGGATCGCAACAGTGCGGCAGCACTTGCGTGGACACCTCCACCGACAACGCCAACTGCGGAGCCTGCGGGACGCAGTGCCCGGCGGGCCAGGTCTGCTCCGGCGGCGCCTGCGCGCTCACCTGTCAGCCCGGCCTAATCGACTGCAACGGAAAGTGTATCGACCCTCTCTCTGACCTGGCCTTCTGCGGCGCCTCCGGGAGCTGCAGCGGCTCCAACGCCGGCCAGAAGTGCCCCTCCGGCGAGGTTTGCAGCACCGGGAGCTGCCAGGTCTCGTGCCAGGCGGGGCTCGTCCTCTGCAACGGGAAGTGCACCGACCCGAACACCGACCGGACGTACTGCGGCGCCGGTGCGGCCTGCGCCGGGAACGAGGCCGGCACGCAGTGCGGCGCCGGCCAGGTCTGCGCCAACGGCACCTGCCAGCTCTCCTGCCCGCCATACCTGCTCAACTGCAACGGAAAGTGCATCGACCCGCAGACGAACGCCAACTACTGCGGAGCGGGCGCGAACGGCACCACCTGCACCGCCAGCCCGGGCTCGATCTGCGGGGCCGGCGAGGCCTGCACCCAGGGCGCCTGCGCCTGTGCCGGCGCCACGCCGAACCTCTGCGGGAGCGGGGCGAGCGCGAGCTGCACCGACCTCAAGACCGACCCGGCGAACTGCGGTGCCTGCGGCAACAAGTGCGGGGGCACCCAGTTCTGCGCGCAGGGTGAGTGCGTCCAGACCTGCTTCGCCGGCCAGGTGACCTGCCCGACGGCCGCCCCCGCCTACTGCGCCACGCTCGCCACCGACGCCAACAACTGCGGCGCCTGCGGCAACGCCTGCAAGCTCGGTGAGCAATGCGCCAATGGCTCCTGCTCCTGCCCGACGGCGACGCCCACCCCGTGCGGCAGCGGGGCCGGCGCATTCTGCGCCAACACCCAGAACGACCCCAACAACTGCGGGGCCTGCGGGCACGCGTGCGCGGCCGGCCAGCTGTGCGCGAACGGCTCCTGCGCCGAGAGCTGTCCCTCCGGGCAGCTGGCCTGCACCGGAACCGCCGTCCCCTACTGCGCGAACGTCCAGACCGACGCCAACAACTGCGGCGGTTGCGGCCCGGCCTACGCATGCCCCCTCGGCCAGCAGTGCTCCGGTGGCAAGTGCGGCTGTCCCGCCGCGACCCCCGAGGCCTGCGGCACCGGAGCGGGCGCCTTCTGCACCAACACCCAGACCGATCCGAGCAACTGCGGCGGCTGCGGTCCGGCGTACGCCTGCCCGTCGGGCGAGATGTGCGCGGCCGGCAAGTGCGTGGTGAGCTGCGTCGGCTCCGAGACGGCCTGCTCCACCACCGGCAGCGGCACCGCCACCTACTGCGCCAACACCCAGAGCGACCCCAACAACTGCGGCGGCTGCGGCAGCGCGTTCGCGTGTCCGTCGGGCGAGATGTGCGCGGCCGGCAAGTGCGTGGTGAGCTGCGTCGGCAGCCAGCTGGCCTGCCCGTCCGCCGGGACCCCCACCTATTGCGCCAACACCCAGAACGACGCCAACAACTGCGGTGGCTGCGGCAAGGCCTGCGCGCTCGGCGAGCAGTGCGTCGCCGGCAACTGCGCCTGCCCGGGTGCCACCCCCACCGCCTGCGGCACGGGCTCGGGCGCCTACTGCGCGAACACCCAGAACGACCCCAACAACTGCGGCGGCTGCGGTACGGGATGCGCGCCGGGCGAGCTCTGTTCTGCGGGCAAGTGCGCGGTGAGCTGCGTCGCGAGCGAGACCGCCTGCCCGGCGACGGGGACGGCGACCTACTGCGCCAACACCCAGAACGACGCCAACAACTGCGGCGGGTGCGGCAAGGCCTGCGCGCTCGGCGAGCAGTGCGTCGCCGGTAGCTGCGCCTGCCCCGGCGCCACCCCCACCGCCTGTGGCACGGGCTCGACTGCCTACTGCGCCAACACCCAGAACGACCCGAACAACTGCGGCGGGTGCAGCAAGGCGTGCCCCTCGGGCGAGCTCTGCTCGGGCGGGGCGTGCGTGGTGAGCTGCGTCTCGAGCGAGACGGCCTGCCCGGCGACGGGGACGGCCACCTACTGCGCCAACACCCAGAACGATCCGAACAACTGCGGCGGCTGCGGCAAGGCGTGCCCCTCGGGCGAGCTGTGCTCGAGCGGGACGTGCGGGGTGAGCTGCGTCGGCAGCCAGGTGGCCTGCCCCTCCACCGGGACCCCGACCTTCTGCGCGAACGTCCAGAACGACGCCAACAACTGCGGCAGCTGCGGCAAGGCGTGTCCGCTCGGCGAGCAGTGTGCCGGCGGCACCTGCGCTTGCCCGAGTGCGACCCCGACGGCGTGCGGGAGCGGCTCGGCCGCATTCTGCGCCAACACCCAGAACGACCCCAACAACTGCGGCGGGTGCGGCAAGGCGTGCCCCTCGGGCGAGCTGTGCTCCGGCGGTGCCTGCGTGGTGAGCTGCCTCTCCACGCAAGTGGCCTGCCCGACCACCTCGCCGACCTACTGCGCCACCACGGCCACCGACGCGAACAACTGCGGCGCCTGCGGCAAGACCTGCCCGCTCGGAGAGCAGTGCGTGAGCGGCGCGTGCGCCTGCCCGAGTGCGACACCGGCCGCTTGCGGGAGCGGCTCGACCGCGTACTGCGCCAACACCCAGAACGATCCCAACAACTGCGGTGCCTGCAGCAAGGCGTGCCCCTCGGGAGAGCTGTGCTCGGGCGGGACGTGCGTGGTGAGCTGCGTCTCGAGCGAGACCGCCTGCCCGTCCACCGGGACGGCGACCTACTGCGCCAACACCCAGAACGACCCGAACAACTGCGGCGCCTGCGGATCCGCCTGCGCCCCCGGCCAGCTCTGCGCGGCTGGCAAGTGCGTGCAGACCTGCGCGACCTCGCAGACGGCCTGCCCGACGGAGGCGCCGACCTTCTGCGCCACCACGGCGAACGACCCGAACAACTGCGGCGGGTGCGGAATCGTGTGCCCGGCGGGCGAGCTCTGCTCCTCGGGCAAGTGCGCGGCGACCTGCGTGGCGAGCCAGACGGCCTGCCCGACGGCGGCGCCCACCTTCTGCACCACCACGGCGAACGATCCGAGCAACTGCGGCGCCTGCGGGACGGTGTGCCCCTCGGGCGAGCTCTGCTCCTCGGGCAAATGCGCGGTGAGCTGCGTCGCCGGCGAGACCGCGTGCCCCGCGACCGGGACGGCCACCTACTGCGCCAACACCGCGAACGACCCGAACAACTGCGGCGCCTGTGGGACCCTCTGCGCCGCCGGGCAGCTCTGCTCGTCGGGCAAGTGCGTGCAGACCTGCGCGACCTCGCAGACGGCCTGCCCGACGGCGGCGCCCACCTTCTGCGCCACCACGGCGAACGACCCGAACAACTGCGGCGCCTGCGGGACGGTGTGCCCCTCGGGCGAGCTCTGCTCCTCGGGCAAGTGCGTGGTGAGCTGCGTCTCGCCCGCGATCGCCTGTCCTTCCACGGGGACGGCCACCTACTGCGCCACCACGGCGAACGACCCGAACAACTGCGGCGCCTGCGGGACGGTGTGCCCGTCGGGTGAGCTCTGCTCCGGGGGGAAGTGCGTCGTGAGCTGCGTCCCCACCCAGACCGCCTGCCCCTCCACGGGAACGGCCACCTACTGCGCCAACACCCAGAACGATCCCAACAACTGCGGCGGCTGCGGGACGGTGTGCCCGTCGGGCGAGCTCTGCACCGCGGGCAAGTGCGCGGTGAGCTGCGTCACCGGCGAGACCGCCTGCCCGTCGACGGGAACGGCCACCTACTGCGCCAACACCCAGAACGATCCCAACAACTGCGGCACCTGCGGCACGACCTGCGCGAGCGGCGCCGCCTGCGTCGCTGGGGTTTGCAGCGTCACCTGCCCGACCGGCGAGATCAACTGCAACGGGGTTTGCATCAACCCGCTCAGCGATCTCACCTACTGCGGTGCCTCGGGAACGTGCTCCTCGACCACCAAGGGAACGACGTGCACCGGCGGCCAGTCTTGCTACCAGGGCGGGTGCGTGACCGTGTGCATCTCGGGCGACCTGGTCTGCGGCGGCAGCTGCATCGACCCGACCACCAACAACACCTACTGCGGCGCCACCGGCAACTGCACCACCGGCACCGGCAACTCGGTGGGGACGACCTGCAGCGGCGGCATGAACTGCAAGTCGAGCAAGTGCGCCTGCCCGGCCGGGCTCGCGACCACCTGCAGCGGCACCTGCACCAACACCCAGACCGATCCCAAGAACTGCGGGGCCTGCGGCACGACCTGCTCCGGCACCACTCCGCAGTGCGTCTCCGGGAAGTGCACCGCCGCCTGCGCCTCGATCACCTTCACCGAGGCCACCTACTCCACCCCGGGCCAGAACCCCATCTGGCTCGTCGTCGGCGACTTCAACGGCGACGGCTACCCGGACGTGGTCTACGTGGACCAGGGGAGCACCACGAGCAACCTCGGTATCTTCACCGGAAGCGCGACCGGGGTGCTCACGCTCGGGACCTCCACCAGCATGGACGCCAGCTCCGGCCGGATCGCGCTCGGGGACTTCAACGGCGACCACAACCTCGACGTGGTGGTGAGCAACTACGCCACCAACGCCGGCGAGGGGCTCGTCTTCCTGGGGAACGGCAACGCCACCTTCCAGACGGTGGCGAAGTACCCGACCGACCTCCTCATGCTGGGCGTCACCGTGGCGGACGTCACCGGAGACGGGAAGCCCGACATCATCATGGCGGCCCAGAACGCCGGCATCATCATTTACGAGAACATGGGCAACGGGGTCTTCCAGGCCATGCTGCCCGTCCTCCAGGCCGGCTTCCTGCCGTACGACGTGGCCGTCGCCGACATGAACAAGGACGGCATCCCGGACATCGTCGTCGGCGGCTCGTACGGCGGCACCGGTGCCGTCACCATGTTCACCGGCAAGGGAGGCGGCGCCTTCAACCCGGCCACGGCGCTGGTGCAGACCCCGGCGGCCATCGCGACGGCGGCGACCAGCACTCCCGTGAGCACCATCGCCAACAAGATCGTGGTGGTGGACCTGAACGGAAACGGGTACCCGGAGGTGGTCACCGCCGACACGGCCTACGGCTCGATCTCGGTCCTCCTCAACAACGCGGGCACGCTCACGCAGGGTGCCGCCTACAAGATGAGCCCGGCGATGCCCAACCTGAACGCCGCCGCCCTGGCCGCCGGCGACTTCAACGGCGACGGCAAGATGGACATCGCGGTCGTGAACTACTGGGACGCGGTGGGGGCGTCGCAGCTCGGGATCTTCACCGGCAAGGGAGACGGCACCTTCAACGCCATGCTGAACGTCCCCATCAACACGACCGACGTGACCTACGGGATCGGGGTGGCGGACATGAACGGGGACGGCAGACCCGATCTGGTGGTGGCGAACAGCTACGCGGACAGCGTGGCGGTGTTCCTCAACACCTGCAAGTAGGCCGGCGCGATCGCTCTCGCGCTGGCGCGGCCCCCCCGGCATCCTTCCTGCCGGGGGCGTCGCCATTGCCGGGGGGGAGGGCGCCCGCCCTCCCCCGGCGTTTCGTTCAGTCCCGGAAGTTCTGGAACTGGATGGGGATCCCCAGGGACGCGCCGCGGACGAGTTGCATCGCCGACTGCAGGTCGTCCTTCTTCTTGCCGGTGACGCGCACCATCTCGCCCTGGATGGCGGACTGCACCTTGAGGCCGCTCTCCTTCAAGAGCGCCACGATCCTCTTCGCATCCTCCTGCTTCAACCCGCGCCGGAGCTTCACCAGCTTCTTCACGTGCCCCTGGGCGGCGGGCTCCACCGTCTGAGGGTCGAGCCCCTCCAGCGGGACGCCGCGCTTGGCGAGCTTCTCCATGAGGACCGTGAGCGCCGCGTCGATCCGCCCCTCGCTGTTGGCCTTGAGCAGGATGCCGCCGTCGGGCTGGCGCTCGAGGTCGGTGGCCGTCCCCTTGAAGTCGAACCGCTGGGCGATCTCCTTCCTCGCCTGGTTCAAGCCGTTCTCGAGCTCCATCAGGTTGAGCTCGGAGACCACGTCGAAGCTCGGCATCTTCTCCTCCTTGCCTCTAGACCTCGAGGACCACGGCTCGAACCAGCGGGCGCCGCCCGAGCTCGCGCCGGAACCACCGCCCCAGCGACCGGGAGAGAGCCTCCTCCAGGCGCGCCCCCTCCCGCTCCGGGCCCGGCAGCTCCGCCAGCGCGCGGCCGATCTCGGCCGCGAGCTCCGGCTCGCGCCCCGAGAGCCCCGCCGCCCCGGCAGCGCGGATCTCCGGCGGCCGGGCCAGCTCGCGGGCGACGCGGTCGACCGCCACCACCGCCACCACCAGGCCGCGCTCGGCGAGCATGCGGCGTTCTCGTATCACGGAGTCGGCCACCGCGGTGAAGCCCAGGTCCCGCTCCAGGTAGGTGCGTCCCGAGGCCACGGTCTCCTCCAGGAGCCGCACCCCGCCGTCCGCGATCTCGAGCACCTCGCCGTCGACGAGGACGTGGCGCCGCCCTTCCGGAACGCCTTCCAGGCCGGCGTGCCCCGCGTGGCGGACCAGGTGGCGGAAGGCGCCGTGAATGGGGATGAAGTGCTCGGGGCGAGCGAGGCGGAGGAGCTGGCGCTGCTCCTCCTCCTGGGCGTGGCCGGAGGCGTGCAGGGATCGGTGCTCCTCCCAAAGGACCTCGGCCCCGAGCCGGGCGAGGCCGTCCAGGGCGCGGCCGATGGCGACCTCGTTCCCGGGGATGAAGCGGGAGGAGAGGAGCACCCGGTCGCCCGGTGCCACCGCCATCCCCGGGAGTTCCCCCCGCGCGAGCCGGGCGAGAGCGCTGCGGGGCTCGCCCTGGGTCCCGGTGACGAGCGCGCACAGCTCGCGCCGCGGGAGCGAGCTCGCCTCGTCCGGGGAGGCGACCTGGCCGGCGGGCAGGCGCAGGTAGCCGAGCTCGATGCCGAGGCGGACGTTCTCCTCCATCGACCGCCCCAGCAGGGCGAGGCGACGCCCGTGGGCGCGCGCGGCGTCGGCGACCTCCTGGATTCGGTGGAGATGGGAGGCGAAGCAGGCCACCCAGACCCGGCCCGGCACCCCGTCCATGGCCTGGCCGAGCGCCGGGGCCACTTCCGCCTCCGAGAGGGAGTGACCGGGCCGGTCCGAGTTGGTGGAGTCGGAGAGGAGGAGCCGCACCCCCGCTCGGCCGAGGGCCTCGAAGCGCGCGAGGTCGGTGCGCCGGCCATCGAGTGGGCGCTCGTCGATCTTGAAGTCGCCCGAGTGGACGAGAAGCCCCTGCGGCGTGGAGAGGGCGAGCCCGCAGGCGTCCGGGATGGAATGAGTCACCGCCACGAACTCCGCCGAGAACGGGGAGGAGGCCCCGACGCACACCGACTCGCCCGCCCGCACCTCCCGCAGGTCCGCCTTCACGCCCAGCTCGACGAGGCGCGGGCGCAGCAGGGCGAGGGCGAGCCGCGGACCGTAGACCGGGACCGGGACCCGCCGGAGCAGGAGCGGGAGCGCGCCGATGTGGTCCTCGTGGCCATGGGTGACGAGCACCGCCCCCACCCGCTCGCGGCGCTCCTCCAGCCAGGAGAGGTCGGGGGCGACGGCCTCCACCCCCAGGTTCTCCGCCGGGAAGAGGAGGCCGCAGTCCACCACCGCCACCCGGCCGTCGCACTCGAGGGCGAGGCAGTTCATCCCGATCTCGCCCAGGCCGCCCAGGGCGACGATGCGGACCGGATGGGCCATGGCTCGACAATCTGACGGGAAAGAGGGGCCGTGGCAAAGCCCGGGGAGGGGCGGGGGAGCGTCCCCCGGGAAGGGGTGCTCTGGGTTATGGTCGCCCGTCCATGGATCCCCTACTCGACGACCTGAACGCGGAGCAGCGGGAGGCGGTCCTCCACCGCGGAGGGCCGCTGCTCGTCCTGGCCGGGGCCGGGTCGGGGAAGACGCGCGTCATCGTCCACCGCCTCGCCCGCCTGGTGCGCGACGGCGGCGTCGCGCCCTGGCACGTGCTCGCCGTCACCTTCACCAACAAGGCCGCGGGCGAGATGCGGGAGCGCCTCGAGGCGCTCCTCGGGCCGGCGGGGCGGGAGGCGTGGGTGCAGACCTTCCACGCCTTCGGCGCCCGCTTCCTGCGGCGCGAGGCCGCCCGCGCCGGCCTCCCGCCCGCCTTCGCCATCTACGACGACGACGACCAGCGCACGCTGGTGAAGCGGCTGCTCGCCGAGATGGGGATCGCGGACGAGAGCCTAGGGACGCGCGAGGTCCTCTCCCGCATCGACCGCTGGAAGAACCTGGGGCTGTCTCCGACGGAGGTCCGGCTCGAGGAGGTGGATGCCGAAGGCGAGCGGTGCCTGGAGGTCTGGCGCCGCTACGAGCGGGCGCTCGCCCGGGCCGGCGCGGTCGACTTCGGCGACCTCCTGCTCCGGCCCGCGCAACTGCTCGAGGCCGACCCCGACCTGCGCGCGCGCTGGGAGCGCCGCTTCCGCCACATCCTGGTGGACGAGTTCCAGGACACGAACCCGGCCCAGTACCGCCTCCTCAAGCTCCTGAGCGCCCACGCCGAGAGCGTCTGCGTGGTGGGGGACGACGACCAGGCCATCTACCGCTGGCGCGGCGCGGACGTGAGCAACATCCTCGACTTCGACAAGGACTTCCCCGGGACGCGGGTGGTGAAGCTGGAGCAGAACTACCGGTCCACCGGCAACGTGCTCGCCGCCGCCCACGCCGTCATCTCCCGCGCCTCGCGCCGGCGCGAGAAGAAGCTGTGGACGGAGCGGGAGGCGGGCGCCTCGCTGAAGCTGCTCGTGGCCCAGGACGAGCACGAAGAGGCGCAGCGCATCGCCGCGGCCGTGGAGGAGGAGCGCGCCCGCGGAACCCGCGGCGACGAGATCGCCGTGCTCTACCGGGTGAACGCGCAGTCGCGCCCCATCGAGGCGGCGCTCCGGGCGAGCCGCATCCCCTACGTGATCGTGCGCGGCACGAGCTTCTTCGAGCGCGCCGAGGTGCGCGATGCCGCCGCCTACCTGCGCCTTTCGCTCTCCCCTGCCTCCGACCTCGACCTGGCGCGCGTCCTCAACCGCCCGGCCCGCGGGATCGGGGAGAAGACCGTCGAGCGCCTGCAGTCCTTCGCCGTCGAGCGGGGAATCTCGCTCTTCGAGGCGCTCGGGCGCCGCGACGAGATCGCCGAGCTCAAGGCGGCGGCGCGCCGGAGCCTGGGGGAGTTTCACGCGGTGGTGGCCTCGCTCGCCGCCGACGTGGGCGGCCAGGACGCCGGGGTGGCGGTGCAGGAGGCCCTCACCCGCAGCGGTCTGCTGGAGCGGCTGCGGGCGGAGGGGACCGACGAGTCGGTGGAGAAGGCGGAAAACCTGCTCGAGCTGGTGGCGGCGGCGCGCGAGTTCGACGAGGCCCAGGTTCGCGAGCCCGCGCCGCGGGACCCCGACGAGGCGCGCCCCCCGCCGCTGGCCCGGTTTCTCGAACAGATCGCGCTCCTCGGGGAGGCGGACGCGCCCACGCCGGAGGGTCGGGTGGCCCTCATGACGCTGCACGCCGCCAAGGGGCTGGAGTTCGAGGCGGTCACCATCGCCGGCCTGGAGGAGGGCATGCTCCCCTACGAGCGCCCGTGGCGCCGGGATGTGCCGGGCGGGGAGAGGGCTGCCGAGCTCGACGAGGAGCGTCGCCTCTGCTACGTGGGCATGACGAGGGCCAAGTCGCGGCTCGCCCTCTCGCTTGCGCGCCGGCGCATGGCCTACGGGGAGGGAGGGCCCGGGTGGCGCGATCGGGAGCCCTCCCGCTTCCTGGGAGACCTGCCGCCCGAGCTCTTCGGCCTGGCCGCCCGGACCGCGCGCCCGGCGCCCCAGGGACCGGTCGTCCGGCGCCACCCCGGCGCCCTGCCGGGCGAGCCGGTCATCGAGTACGACGGGGAGGCAGCGACCCCGGCCCGGCCGGCGCGCGCGCCCCGGGGGCCGGCGGTGGACTACAGCTACGACCAGCGTCCGGAGGGAACCCGCCCGCCCTTCGCGCCCGGGGACCGGGTGCTCCACCCCAACCTGGGCGAGGGGCTCGTCCGCCGCTGTGACGGGGCCGGGCCGGACGCCAAGGTGACGGCGGTGTTCCCGGGAATCGGGGAGAAGCGCGTCATCGCGCGCTTCCTGCGCCCGGCGTGAGGGGCCCCGCTCCCGCGCCCGCCGCCGGGGCGCGCCGCAGGCGGCCCTCGTCGCCGGCCCCGGCGTCGAGGAGCGCGCGGGCCACCGCCAGGTGCTCGGTCTGCCTCGCCACCGCCAGGGCGGAGATCCCGTCCGGCGTGCGCAGGTTGGGGTTGGCACCGCGCCGGAGGAGGAGGCGCGCCACCGCCACCTGGCCCGAGGCGGCGGCCTGCATGAGGGGGGTAAAGCCGTCTGCCCCGCGGGCGTCGGGAGGGGCGCCGCGGTCGAGGAGCAGCGCGACCACCTCGGCCTGCCCTCCCTGCGCGGCGATGCCGAGCGGGGTCGATCCGGCCGGAGTGCGGGCCGACGGCGAGGCCCCGGCGTCGAGCAGACGCCTCACCCCGTCGACGTCGCCGAGCCAGGCGGCACGCGCCAGGTCGGCCTGCGAGGGCGGGCCGGTGGAGGCGGCCCCCGGGGCGAGGCAGAGGAGGAGGACGAACGGCCTCAAGCCGGGATCCCGAAGACCAGCAGCACCAGCCAGGAGAGGAAGGAGAGGGCGATGGCGAGGAGGAGGGCCCGCGGGACGGTCACCTTGTAGGCGGTGGTGATGACCACCATCCAGACGAAGGCGTAGAGGAGCAGCGGGACGAGGAGGAACCAGCCGAACCGGGCGAGCGTGAGCGTCCAGGCGGCCGAGAGGACGAGCGACACCAGCACGGCCCTGCCGACGGTGTTGCGAGGGTTCTTCGGGGTCACCCAGGCGACGGCGAGCATGAGGACCAGGGCCGAGAGGGCGAGCTCCACCAGGAACGGGACGAGCCACTGGGACATGGCCGGTGAGGATAGCGCACCGCCGGGCGCCGCGCGGAGGGCCCCCGGCGGGGCGATCACAAGGCGCTGCGCTCCCGTCTAGAGTGGAGGCGATGACGGCGCTCGCGAAGTTCCGCTCCCCCGTGGGAACCCTCACCGTGGAGGCGAGCGACGAGGGGGTGTGCGGCATCCGCTTCGGCGGCCGCGAGCGGGCGCGCCCCCCCATCACCGCGCGCACCCGCGCGAACCTGGAGGCGGCGCTGGCGGCGCTCTCCGACTACTTCGCCGGGAAGGTACCGCGCCTGCCGCGGCTCGACCTCCGCGGCACCCCCTTCCGGCAGAGCGTCTGGCAGGAGCTCGTCGCCATTCCCTGGGGAGAGGTGCGGACCTACGGGGACGTGGCGCGCCGGGTGGGCCAGCCCGGGGCCGCCCGCGCGGTGGGGGGCGCCAACCACCACAACCCGGTCGCCATCCTCGTCCCCTGCCACCGGGTGGTGGCGAGCGGGGGGCGGCTCGGGGGATACGCCGGGGGTGTAGGGGTGAAGGCCAAGCTCCTCGCCCACGAGGCCGCCCACGCGCCCGCCTTGCGCCCGGAGCCGCTCGAGCCGAAGCCCTGACGCTCCTCCCGCGCGGCTCACGGGCGCGGACGGTAGCGGGCGGCGAAGTCTCGAAAGAGGTCGCTCGGGGTCTGGTCGAAGCCGAGCGGTTGCATGAGGAGGATCCAGCCCAGGAGCACCGCCCGGGCAGAGGAGGCGGAGCGGGAGCGCATGGCTCCCACCGCCATGGGCGCGAACAGGAGCACCGCCCCGTGCCACCAGTCATAGATGTCGGTGAGCGCGATGCCCATGGCCGTGAGCACCAGTGCGGAGACGAGCCAGCCCGAGAGCCAGAGGGAGGCCGCCGCCACTGCGGCGCTCGCCACGAGGACCGCCCAGAAGCGCGGGCCGGCGCCCACGGCGGCGAGGGTGGGCGGGAGCGTGGCGAGGTAGCGCTCGGCCACCGGCCACATGAGGAGGAAGGTGTAGACCGTCAGCGCCCCGGCCGCCGCCACCGCGACGAGCTCGCGCCAGGGCCACTCCCGCGGGCTCTTGCCCCACACCGCCATCTGCACGGCGGCGAGGCCCACCGGGGCGAGCGCCACCGCCCGGTAGTGGAGAAGGCCGGCCGCCGCGAGCCAGAGCAGGGCCCCGCGCGGGCGCTCGCGGTGCAGCTCGCGCAGCGCCAGCGCGCCGGCGCCGATGAAGGCGACGTCGTAGAAGCCCTGCAGGGCGAGGCGCACGAGGTAGATCCAGGCGAGCACCCCCACCATGGCCCGCCCGCCGGCGTCGAGCTCGGAGAGGAGCAGGAAGACGGCGGCGAGCGCGAGGTGCGCGAGGAGGAGGAGCCAGAGGATTCCGAGGCGCCCGAAGGTCTCCTGCGACATGGGCACGAAGCGGCCGGCGAGCGCCAGGGGCAGGAACACCGCGAACATCCCGGGCGGGTAGTTCACCGGCATCTGCGGCCAGGCGCCGGTCTCGTGCGGGAAGTAGACGCCGCGGGACGACTGCTCGAGCGGGAGCCGGTAGACGTCGAGCCCCTTCGCGAGGAAGACCCAGGTGGCGTGGGCGTGGTGCAGGTGGTCGGTGTAGGCCTGCGACAGATCCCCGTAGGGGCCGGCGTTGGTGAGGGGGACGAGCGCGGTCAGGCCGAAGGAAGCGGCGAGCAGGGCGGCGAGCGCCCGGGGCGGAGGATGGGCGGCCCCGCCCGCTGCCGGGAGCGCTCGCGGCTCCATCACCCTCTAGACGCGCTCGGCGCTCACCAGCATGTTGTCGCCGAGGTTCATGGGGACGGGCCAGCGCTGGGGGAGGAAGCGCGCCAGCGCCCCGGTGAGTGGCGCCAGCGTCGGGAAGCTCGCCCCGACCTTGCGCAGGAGGTAGCCGAGGGACACCGTATGACTGTAGGTGCGGATGGAGAGCACCCGGAAGCCGGTCTCCTCCAGGAGCGCCCGCAGCGTGGGGCGATCGAAGTAGACGAGGTGCATGTCCATGAGCCACGGCCAGCGGGCGCCGAGCAACCGCGCCAGAAGGCTGCCGGTGTCGATGGTGGAGAGGTGGAGGCGCCCGCCCGGGGGGAGCAGGGCGTGGACGGCCTCGAGCTCCTGCCGGGGATCGGGGAGGTGCTCGAGCACGTCCCACAGGGTGACCACGTCGTAGCGGTCGCCGGAGCGAGCCCGCTCGAGGAGCGGCTCGCAGTGCATGATGAAGCCCTGCAAGCGGGCGTGGTCCGCCGCCCAGCGGGAGAGCTCCAGCCCCTCGGCGCAAAACCCGCTCTCCCGCGCCACCTCGAGGAAGTACCCGCAGTAGGCGCCGACGTCGAGGAGGCGCCGACCCGACGCCGGCCCGAGCGAGCGCACCACCTTCCGGAAGGTGAGGACGCGGTTGTCGCGCTCGGTCATGTAGAGCGGGTCGACCACGTCGGCGTAGGCCTCCACCAGCGAGCGCGCGGGAGGCATGGGCCACTGGAAGAGGAGGCCGCAGTCCCCGCAGGTCCAGATGGGCGGGTGGCTGCGGTGGCCGAAGCTGGTGCAGCGCCAGGCGCTGCCGTCGAGCGACCGCGCCTCGCCGCGCGCGGGGTAGCGGAGGGCGAGCCGGCTCCCGCCGCAGAGCGCGCAGCGCTCGGGCACCGCCGAGAGCGGCGCGGGAGCGAGGGAGAGTGCGCGGGAGTCCTTCAATTCGCGGCGGTTATAGCCAATGCGGCCCTTTTGTCCAAGCGATGTTGCCGGGCTCGGGGGGCCTGCTAGAGTGGCGACGGGGGTGGCCCAATGGCCAAGGTACTCGCCATGATCCTCGCCGGCGGAGAGGGCCGTCGCCTCGACCCGCTCACGCGCGAGCGAGCGAAGCCCGCGGTCCCATTCGGGGGGCGCTACCGCATCATCGACTTCGTCCTCTCGAACTTCGCCAACTCCGGCATCGTCCGCATGAAGGTGCTCGTCCAGTACAAGTCGGACTCGCTCAACACCCACGTGCAGCGCGCCTGGCGCCTCACCTCCCTGCTCAACGAGTACGTGGAGATCGTGCCGGCGCAGATGCGCTACGGGCCGAAGTGGTTCGAGGGCTCGGCGGACGCCATCTACCAGAACCTGAACATCATCACCGACGAGGAGCCGGACTACACCTTCGTCTTCGGCGCCGACCACGTCTACCGCATGGACGTGCGCCAGATGCTCGACTTCCACCAGGAGAAGGGGGCCGACCTGACGGTGGCCGCCATCCCGGTGCCCCTCGCCGAGGCCGACCAGTTCGGCATCATCGAGATGTCGAGCGACGGCCGGATGGTGGGTTTCGTGGAGAAGCCCAAGTCGGACCCGAAGACCATGCCGGGCGACCCCACCCGCTGCCTGGCCTCCATGGGCAACTACCTCTTCACCACCGACGCGCTGGTGCAGGAGATCGTCCGCGACGCCGGCGACGCCGAGAGCGCCCACGACTTCGGCAAGTCCATCGTCACCTCGATGTTCGCGCGCAAGAAGGTATACGTCTACGACTTCACCCAGAACCTGGTCCCGGGCCAGTCGGAGAAGGAGCGGGGCTACTGGCGCGACGTGGGGAGCCTCGACGCCTACTACCAGGCCAACATGGACCTGGTGGCGGTGGACCCCGTCTTCTCCCTCTACAACTTCGAGTGGCCCATCTTCACCATCCGCTACAGCTACCCGCCGGCGAAGTTCGTCTTCAACAACGAGAAGGAGAGCCGCGTCGGCCGGGCCACCGACTCGCTCATCTCCGAGGGCTGCATCCTCTCCGGCGGCCACGCGCACCAGTGCATCCTCTCGCCCCGAGTGCGCATCAACAGCTACTCCTACGTGGAGGGCTCGATCCTCTTCGAGGACGTGAACGTGGGCCGCCACTGCCGCATCAGGCGCGCCATCATCGACAAGCACGTCGACCTGCCGGCCGGCACGGTCATCGGCTACGACCCGGAGGACGACCGCCGGCGCTTCCAGGTAACGGAGAGCGGCATCGTGGTCATCCCCAAGGGGATGCGGATCGAGCCTCGCTCCTGAGGGCGGGCTACCCCTCCCGGGCCCGCTCCGCCAGCCGCTCGGCCTTGGCGAAGGTCCCGTGGAGGTCGATGGGCTTCTCGACGACGTCGTCGGCGCCCAAGTCGACGAGTTGGCCGCGCGCCAGCTGGTCGCCCGCCATGGCGGTCACCACCATCACCGGAATCTTCGCGGTCCGCGGGCTCGCCTTGAGCTGCTTCAGCACGTCGCGCCCGTCGAGCTTGGGCATGGCCACGTCGAGCAGGATGACGTCGGGGCGCTCGGCGGCCGCGAGGAGCAGGGTCTCGGCGCCGTCGCGGGCGAGGAGCACCTCGTGGCCGCGGCGAAGCGCGTAGCTCTGGTAGAGCCTGGAGGTTCCCGGGTCGTCTTCGGCGATGAGGAAACGGTACCGAGCCATGGCCATCTCCTAGCCGGGAGACTATTTCACAGTTCGCGCGACATGGGACGCGGGTGTCCGGCGACTCACACCAACGTTGAACCCCTTCCGGAGGCATCCCGGACAGGGGGTGCGGGCGAGGGACCCGCTCTCCTGGAGTGCGCGCCGGGCGGGCGAGGGCGAGCCCCTCGCGTCGCGCCTATGAGGAAAGGCCGCCCGGGGAAACCCCTCCGCCGGGAAGCCCGTGACGGCCCGGGGCGTTTCGCATAGTAAGAAGGGACGCCATGACCTCCATCCTCGCGATCTTCGGTGCGGCGGCTCTCGCCGCCGGCGGCGACGCCTTCCCCGCCATCCCCTACCAGCAGTTCACGCTGCCCAACGGGCTCCACGTCATCCTCTCCGAGGATCACACCGCGCCGGTGGTGGGCATCGACGTGCTCTACGACGTGGGCTCGAAGGACGAGAAGCCCGGGCGAACCGGGTTTGCCCACCTCTTCGAGCACCTCATGTTCCAGGGCACCGAGCACCTCCCCAAGGGCGAGGCCGACCGGCTCATCGAAGCGGCGGGCGGGACCTCGAACGGCGCCACCAGCACCGACCGGACCGAGTACTGGGAGCAGGTCCCCTCGAACGCACTCGAGCAGATGCTCTTCATCGAGTCGGACCGCATGGGCTACCTCCTGCCCACCCTCGACCAGGCCAAGCTCGACAACCAGCGGGAGGTGGTCCGCAACGAGCGCCGCCAGAACTACGAGATGCAGCCCTACGGGAGCGCTTGGAAGGTGCTGGGCGAGAACCTGTGGGACCCGAGCTTCCCCTACCACTGGGAGCCCATCGGCTCCCACGAGGACCTCCAGGCGGCGACGCTGGAGGACGTGCGCGAGTTCTTCCGCCGCTGGTACGGACCCGGCAACGCCTCGCTCGCCATCGTCGGGGACATCGACCCGGCGAGGACCCGGGCCGCGGTGGAGAAGTGGTTCGGAGGCATTCCCGCCTCGGCGGCGCCCGTGCACGCGGCTCCCGTCCCCAAGGCCCTCGAGGGCGAGAAGCGGGTCACCATCGAGGACGAGGTCCAGCTGCCGCGGCTCTACGTCGGCTGGCAGTCGCCGAAGAACTACGCCCCCGACGACGCCGCCCTCGACATCCTCGGCGACATCCTCTCCTCCGGGAAGTCGAGCCGGCTGGTGAAGAGGCTCGTCATGGAGGACCGCAGCGCCCAGAGCGTCATGGCGGGGCAACAGGGCGAGGCGCTCGCCGGCACCTTCCTCGTCGTCGCCACCCCCAAGCCCGGGGTGAAGCTCGAGACCCTCCTGAAGTCCATCGACGAGGAGCTGGCGCGCATCGCCCGGGAGGCGCCGAGCGCCGAGGAGTTGCAGCGGGCCAAGAACCAGGTGGAGTCGCAGATGATCTTTGGCCTGGAGCCGGTGGGCGGGTTCGGCGGGCGCGCCGCCCACCTCAACGCCTACTACTGGGAGACGGGAGATCCGGGCTACCTGGCGAAGGACCTGGAGCGCTACCGCGCCGTCACCGCCGAGGACGTGCGGGCCGTCGCGGCGCGCTGGCTGCGTCCCGATCGCCGGGTGGTCCTCTCGGTGGTGCCGCGCGCCGGCGGGCTGGCCGCGCCCTCGCCCCGCGCCGCGCCTCCCGCACCGGGCCGGCAGCAGACGGAGGTGAAGTGATGCGCGCCCCCCGCCGCCTCGCCGCCCTGGCCGCGATCGCCCTGCTCGCCTCCTGCGCCGCCCCCGCCCGGCAGGCCCCCCCCCCGCTCCCGGCGGAGGCCCCGCAGGCCGATCGCGCGGCCCCCCCGGCGCTCGGGCCGCCCCCCGAGCTGCGCGTCCCGCCGCAGCGGAAGTTCGAGCTCTCGAACGGCCTCAAGGTCCGGCTGGTGGAGTACCACCGCCTGCCCATCGTGGCGCTCCACCTCGTGCTCCTCGAGGCCGGGGCGGTGCGCGACCCGGGCGACCGCGGCGGGGAGGCGAGCTTCACTGCCGCCATGGTGACCGAGGGCACGAAGACCCGCAGCGCTACGCAGATCTCGGACGAGCTCGGCTTCCTCGGCGCCACCCTGGGCGCGGGGGCCGGCATGGACGCGGCCTACCTCTCGGGCTATTCGCTCTCGCGCCACCTCCCGCGCTTCGTCGAGCTCCTCGCCGACGTCACGGTGAACCCCGCTTTCCCGGCCGCGGACTTCGCCCGGGTGCAGGACCAGCGCCGGGTGGCGCTCCTGCAGCAGCGCGACCAGCCCGGGGCGGTGGCCTCGAAGACCTTCGGCCCGCTCTACTGGGGATCGCATCCGTATGGCCGCTGGGCCACGGGGACCATCGCCTCGGTGGCGGCGACCACCCGGGAGGACCTGGCCCGCTTCCACGGCGAGCACTGGCGGCCGGGGGCGAGCGAGCTCGTGGTGGTCGGCGACGTCGACGAGCCCACGCTCCGCCCCCTCCTCGAGAAGGCGTTCGCCGGCTGGACCGGGCAGGCCCCGCAGCGCCCCGCCGCCGCCGAGCGCCCCGATGGGGCGCTGCGGTCGGTGCTGGTGGAGAAGTCACCCGCGCCGCAGACCTTCCTCATCCTGGGGATGCCGGGGATGGCCCGGGGGTCCCCGGACTACGTCCCCGCCCAGGTCCTCTTCCACGTCCTGGGCGGGGGTTCGGCCTCCCGACTCTTCCGCGATCTGCGGGAGAAGAAGGGCTACACCTACGGGCTGTCGGCGCGCGAGTCGGCGCAGCGGCTCGGCGGGGTGAGCTACCTCGGCGGGAGCGTGCGCGCCGACGCCACCGGCCAGGCCATCCGCGACCTACTCGCCGAGGTCGAGGCGCTGCGCGCCACGCCGGTGCCGGAGGGGGAGCTGGCGGACGCGAAGGGCGGCATCACCCTGGCGCTGCCGGCGGAGTTCGCCACCACCGCCGGCATCGCCGGCAAGCTCGCCGATCAGGTGGTCTACGGGCTGCCGGACGACTGGTGGAGCCGCTACCCGGCCGAGGTGAGGGCGGTGAGCGCCGCGGACGCGCAGAGGGTGGCGAAGCGCTACCTCGACCCGGCAGGGCTCGTCACCGTGATGGTGGGAGACCCGGCGGTGGTGAAGCCACAGCTCTCCGGGCTGCCGATCGGATCGGTGGAGGTGCGCTCCGCTCCCGCCGCCGGGGCCCCCTGAGAGGGCGGGGGCGGGGCGCTCGCCTCTTCCCCGCCGGGGCTGTCGGCCCCCCGCGCTACAATCCTTCCGGGACTTCCCCCATGCCAAGGGCCTCGGCGGAGCTCCAGAACGAGTTCTCGTGGTCGAAGTCCCGCCACGAGAAGCTCGAGGACTGCCCGCGCGCCTACTACTACCACTACTACGGCAGCTGGGGCGGCTGGGAGGCCGCGGCCGGAACCCCCACCCGCGAGCTCTACGTCCTGAAGAAGCTCTCCTCGCGCTGGCAGTGGGCCGGGTCGGTGGTCCACGAGGCCCTGCGCCACATGCTCAACCGCGCGCGGATGGCGGGGGATCGCAAGGGGCTCGAGGAGCTCGTCGCCCAGACCCGCCAGCGATCCCGCGCCATCTGGTCCTCTTCGCGGGACAAGAGCTACTGGCGGGAGGCGACCCGCATCGTCGGTCTCCTCGAGCACGAGTACGGCGAGCCCGTCCCGGCCGAGGAGTGGAAGCGTGTGTGGGACGAGGTCATCGAGGGTTCCATCCGGGCCTTCTACCGGAGCGAGACCTTCGACCGGATCCGCGCCGTCCCGGCGGCGGACTGGCTCACCGTCGACGAGCTCGACTCCTGGGCGTTCGAGGGAACCAAGGTCTGGGTGGCCATCGACTTCGCCTACCGCGACGAGCGGGGGCGCATCCACGTGCTGGACTGGAAGACGGGGCGGGAGCGGGGCGTCGACCACACCCAGGTGGCCATCTACGCCCTCTACGCGCGCCAGAAGTGGGGAGTGCCCCCCGAGGCGGTCCAGGGAAGCCTCGTCTACCTGTGCGGCGGGGAGGAGCGCGTGGACGTGGACGTCGACCCCACCTCGCTCGCGCGGTCCGAGGGGAAGATGCGCGAGAGCATCGCCGGCATGAAGGCGCTCCTCGACGATCCGCAGAGGAACCAGGCCTCGATGGCCCGGTTCGCGCCCATCGAGGACCGCGGCGCTTGCCGCCGCTGTCCCTTCCGGCGCCCCTGCGGACGGATGTGAGATCCCGCCCCGCCCGGTCTTAGGTCTCGCCCTTTCCCCCCTCGACGAGCCCGTAGCGGGCGAGCTTCTCGTACAGGGTGGAGCGGTGGAGGCCGGCGAGCTCGGAGGCCTTGGCGACCGAGCCGCCCGCCTCGCGCAGGAGGTCCTCCAGGTACTTCCGCTCCCAGGCGTCGCGGGCCGCCCGGTAGCGTCCCTCCCCCGCCACCTCGGCGGCCCGGGCGGCGATCTCGGGGGGAAAGTCGGCGAGCACCAGGCGATCCCCGCGCGCCAGCAGGAGAGCGCGCTCGAGCGCGTGCTCGAGCTCGCGGATGTTGCCGGGCCAGGAGTGGTCGAGCAGCGCCCGCATCGCCTCGGCGTCGGGCTCGAGCGGCGGGCGGCCCAGGCGGAGCGCGTGCTTCTTCACCAGGTGCTCGACGAGCGCCGGGATGTCCTCCCGCCGCTCCCGCAGCGGCGGGAGCCGCAGCGAGACGACTCGGATGCGGTAGTAGAGGTCCTCGCGGAACTTCCCCTCCTGCACGTTCCGCCGCAGGTCCTCGTTGGTGGCGGCCACCACCCGCGCGTTCGCCTTGCGCGGCTTGCGGCTCCCCACCGGGATGTACTCGCCGTCCTGCAGGACGCGGAGCAGCTTTGGCTGCAGCGGCGCGGGCAACAGCCCGACCTCGTCGAGGAACAGGGTGCCACCCTCCGCCTCGGCGAAGAAGCCGGGTCGCGCCTCGTCGGCACCGGAGAAGGCCCCCTTCTCGTGCCCGAAGAGCTCCGACTCGGCCAGGTTCTCGGGGATGGCGCTCATGTTGAGCGCCAGGTACGGCCCCTGCGCCCGTCGCGACAGCTGGTGGATGGTGCGCGCCAGGACGTCCTTGCCGGTCCCGCTCTCGCCCTCGACGAGGACCGGGACGTCGGAGGAGGCCACCCGTTCGGCGACCGCCACCACCTCGCGCACCGCCTGGGACTTGCCCACCATCCCCTGCACCGAGAAGGTGCCTGCCAGCTGCTCCTTGAGGCGTCGGTTCTCGCGGCGGAGCGCGCTGCTCTCGGCTGCCTTGGCCACGAGCAGCTCCAACTCCTCCGGCTCGAAGGGCTTCTTCAGGTAGTCGAAGGCCCCCGCCTTCATGGCCTCCACCGCCGTGTCCACGGTGGCGAAGGCGGTCATGATGATTACCGGGACCTCCGGCACCTTCGCCTTGAAGCGCTTCAGCCCCTCCAGCCCGTCGATGCCGGGCATGCGCAGGTCGGTGACGATGACGTCGAACTCGGCGCGGTCGAGCGCCGGCAGCGCGTCGGCCACCGAGGGGAAGTCGTAGACCTCGTAGGCCGGCGAGAGGGTGCGCTTCACCATCTGCCGGGCCGAGTCGAGGTCGTCGATCACCATCACGCGGGGTTTCATGCCGCACTCTCCTCTGCCGCCGGGAGCTGGATGCGGAAGGTCGCCCCCTGGCCCGGAAGGCTCTCCACCGACACCGAGCCCCCGTGGGCCTCGGCCGCCTGTCGGACGATGGCGAGGCCCAGGCCCGTCCCGTTCGCCTTGGTGGTGTAGAAGGGCTCGAACACCCGGCTGGCGGTCTCCGCATCCATACCGGGACCGGTGTCCCGAAACTCGACCACCAGGTCGCCGTTGCGCCGCAGCGCGCGGACGGAGAGGCGCCCGCCCCCTCCGGGCTGCATGGCCTGGACGGCGTTCACGCACAGGTTGAGGAAGGCCTGGCGCAGCAGCACCGGGTCGGCCCGCACCTCGGGGGCGTCGGCCTCCAGCACCACGTCGGTCTCCACCCCCGCCTGGGCCGCGGCGGGTCCCACCACCTCCACCGCCTCGCGCAGCACCGGCTCGATGGACTGGACGCGGGCCTTGCTGGGGCGGGCGCGGGCGAAGACCAGGAAGCGCTCCATCAGGCTGGCGGCGCGCGACACCTCCCGGCGGATGGCCTCCAGGTCGGCGCGGTTGGCGTGGTCGGGCGGGAGCTCGCGGAGCGCCACCGCCGAGTAGCCGCGGATGACGTTGAGGGAGTTCCCGAGCTCGTGGGCGAAGCCGGCGGCGATGCCTCCCAGGGTCGCGAGCCTGTCGGCGCGCAGGACCTCGCGCGTCTTCTCCTCCACCCTCCGCTCCAGGGAGGCGATGAGCTTCTCGTTCTCCTCGCGGCGCTCCGCCAGCCGGAGCGACATCCGGTTCACGGCGTTCACCAGCTCGGCGAGCTCCTTGTCGCCGGGGACGGGCAGCTGCACCCCGCCCTCCTCGGCGAGCTGGTCGGAGGCCTCGACGACCTGCTCGAGCGGCAGGGCGATGCGGTGCAGCAGGTAGGCGGCGAGCGAGAGCCCCACCGCGATCCAGAAGGCGGCGACGAGCGCCACCCCCCAGGCGAGACGCCGCGCGTTCCCCAGGATCTCCTCATGGCTGTACTCGAGGTGGAAGGCCCCCACCAGCTCCCCCTCGCGCAGCACCGGGGCGCTCGCCACGATGCCGCCGGGGTGGACGAGCCGGTCGATGGCCTCGAGCGGTCCGCCCGAGCGCTGGAAGATGCTCGGCGGCGTGCGCTCCGGGCACCTCGCCCCGGTCACCGCGGCGCAGGCCACGAGCGCCCCGGTCCCGTCCACCACCCAGACGCGATCGAAGGGGCCCGACTCCCGCACCCGCCGGGCGATGGCCTCGAGGGCCTGCCCGCCCCCCTTCTCGAGCCCCTCCGGCCCGAGGAAGCGCGCCGCGCTGTAGGCGGAGGAGGCGGCGATGCCGCTGCCCTCGCGGGCGAGCAGCTCCTGGCCGCGCTCCACCTCGCGCCAGAGGGCGACCGCGGTGACGCCGCTCGCGACGAACACCACCAAGCCGGCCACCAGGACGAAGAGCTTGATCTGAAGGGTCACGGTCCGTGGTCCCCCAAGACAGCGTACCGCGCCCGAGCGCCCGCAGCCCAGGGGCGCTTTTCGGGTTTCGAGACCGTTCGCATAGAATGGCCCCCCCATGCGCCCGCGGCCGGTGTTCTACGCGCTCGTCGCCGCCAGCCTCCTCCTGGCGGTGGCGGCGGGCGCCCTCCGGCTCAAGCGCTTCGTCGACAACGACCCCCGCCTGTGCGCGCAGTGCCACCGGGCGAGCCCCGAGTTCTCCCTCTGGGCGAACGGGAGCCACAAGAGCGTGGCGTGCCAGCGCTGCCACCACTCCACCCCGGAGCAGGGGCTCGCCATGCTGCGCGCCTTCGTCTCGGGGCGCTCTCCCGGCTCGGGCGCCAACCACGCTCCGGTGGAGATCGGCGCCTGCGCGCAGTGCCACCTCTCGCACGACGGGAACTGGCCGCAGGTGGGTGCCTCGCGCGGGCACCGCATCCACTACCAGCAGCAGAAGATCGCCTGCGTGGTCTGCCACGCCGCCGGGGTGCACGGGTTTCGGCCGCTCACCGACGCCTGCAAGCAGTGCCACGGCGCCCACACCGTGTTCGCGCAGGGGATGGCGAAGCTCCACTGCTTCACCTGCCACGACTTCCTCGCCAAGGACCCCGGTCTCCTCCCCACCCGGCGCGACTGCCTGCGCTGCCACCAGGCCGCCGGGGTCCACCCGGCGCGCTTCGCCGACGACGCCCCCATGCGTTTCGACTGCGGCACCTGCCACAAGCCCCACGCCGCCACTCCCGCCGGGGCGCTGGTGGCCTGCGCGAGCTGCCACGCCCAGCTGGGGTCGGCGGGGCTGCACGCCTCGGCCGGGCACCAGAGGTGCGGCGCCTGCCACGCCGCCCACCTGTGGCGGGCCTCGAGCGTCGACTGCCTTCGCTGCCACGCGCGCGCCGGCGAGCACGCGGAGGCGAAGGCCTGCGCTAGCTGCCACTCCTTCGCCGTCCGGGCGGCGAAGGCGGTCCGCTCCCGCAAGTAGGGCCGGGCGCGAGGGCGCCGGCGGCGCGCCCGGCGGTCTAGCCCTTCCTCTTCTGCTCCTGGGTGCGCCGCTCGTACTGCTCGAACTCCGCCTCGTGCTCGTGCTTCATCATCGCCAGGCTGATCTTCCCGTTCAACCAGGTCCAGCTCATGGGGAAGATGGAGGGCTTGAGGTGCGCGTTGTAGAAGTGCACCACGAAGAGGAAGAGGATGGCGAGGGTGGCCTCCTCCCCGTGGATGATCTGAGCCGAGGTGAGCAACCAGTGGGGCGCGTAGTTGGCGAAGAAGACCGGGAACCACAGGACGAACCCGGTGCCCACCATCATCACCATGCCCCAGAACACCGCCCAGTAATCGAACTTCTCCAGGTAGCTGTACTTGGGGAACTTGGGCCGCTCCTTCAGGAGGCCCATCATGTGGAGCAGGTTGTCGCGCATGTCGATGGCGTCCTTGGGGACGGGGAGCATCGACATGGGCAGGGTGCGCTTCGACGCCTTGGTGGCCAGGTACACGAGGTGGTAGAGGCCCGCGAACATGATCATGACGGCGGCGACGCGGTGCGCCACGCCGGCGCCGTTCGGCCCGCCGAAGAGCGACATGATCTTGCGGCTGCTCTCGGTGGCCTCGAGCGAGCCGGCGCCGCGCAGCGGCCAGCCGGTGACCCCGAGCAGGATGACGCCCGAGAGCATGAACCAGTGCTGGATGCGCTGGTGGATGTCGAAGCGCTGGACGAAGGTGTTCTCGAGCACGTCGCCCTTCTCGGAGAGCGCGTGGTGCCTGTGCTGCAGACGCTTGCGCAGCTCGTACTGGAAGTCGACGACGACGTGGAAGGCGAAGAAGAGCAGGGTGAGCGCCGCCAGCCAGGAGAAGGCGACGTGGAGGATGTGGGGCACGACGTGGTCGCTCTCCCACGGCGGGCGGTGGGAGATGAGGGCGGCGAAGTTGTCGCTGGCGCCGGGGTGGCAGCGGGCGCAAGTCTTGGCCTTGTTGGCCGGGTAGACGGTGGAACCCGGGTCGGTCTTCGCCAGGATGCGGTGGGCGTTCGGGTGCACCACGCCCCGGTCGTCCTTCTCCGCCGCGCCGTGGCAGTCGGCGCAGGCTGGCGCCCGCTTCGACCCCAGCGCCACCAGCCGCCCGTGGATGGAGTCGCGGAAGGTGCTCTCCACCTCTGCCTTGAGCCCGGCGCTCTCCGCGAAGTGGACGTTGCCGTGACAGGCCTCGCAGCGGGCCATGATGGCCCGATCGGCGGGCGCGTAGCGGGTGGCGCTGCCGGAGGGCTCGTGGACGATCTTCGCGATCTCGTGGACCTTGCCGTGGCACTTCGCGCAGGTGGGGCCGGCCACCTTGGCGCTCGGGTCCTTGAGCCACTTGCCGTGGACCGACGCGGCCAGCTGCTCCGCCACGTCCGCGTGGCAGGTGGGGCAGGCGAGGTAGGCGCGCGGGGCGCTGCTCGCCTTGAGCGCGTCGAGCTTGGCGACGAAGGCGGCGTCCTCGCCCGCGAGCGGCTTGAGCTCGTGGGGGCCGGGGGCCTCGTACCCCGCGTGGCAGTCGGTGCAGGCGAAGGCCCCGTGCACCGACTTCGCGAACTCGGCGGGGCGCACCCCGGCCTCGTCGGGCTTCGAGGCCTCGTGGCAGTCGAGGCACGCCTGGTTGGGGTTCGGCTCCGCCTTCTTCGCCGGCGCGGGCGCGTTTTCGGCGGACGCGGCGGCCTGCGGGAGGGCGACGAGGAGTGCCGCAAGAAGAGAGATGGCGCGCATGGAGCGCACCCGACGAGCAAGCAATGTGCCTGAAATCACGCAGGGTAAGCCCCTGGAATCCCGGCGCATTGAGGTCGGTCAGCTCCTCCGCCGGGCGCAGATCCTGCGCGCAAAAGGGCGGCGTCCGAAAAAGCGAGCGCCGGCGCTCCTGGCGCCGGCGCTCGTCCCGATCCGGAGCAGCTGAGGGTCTGCGCCGGAGCTCCCTGAGGGAGGGACCTCGGGTCTTACGCCTTGTGCTCCTCGGCGGCGGGCTTCGCCGGGGTGGCGGCCTGCGTGAGCGCGCCCACGGCGGCACCGGCGGCGGCGCCGCCGACCGCGAAGAGGGATCCGACCCCCACCGCGCCGAGCACCATTCCGAACACGATGAGCCCGCGGACGAGGAGCGTCGGCTGCACCGGCGTTCCGAAGATCCCGCCGGCGAGCAGCACGCCTGCATAGCCGCCGTAGAGGAGGGCGGGGAGGAGGGCGATGGCGAGGAAGAGGGCGAGTCCGACGGCGGCACCGATGAGGGAGGGGACGTTGCGCTTCATGGCATTTTCTCCGTTCGAGGTCTCTTGGGCGGCCTGCTCTGGGTTGGCTGCCCGGTTCGAGAGATGGAGTTTGCACGCGCCCTGCCAGGCGCCCCGTTCCCTGATTCCAGGAGGTTACATGGGGGAGATGTCGGGGTTTCCCGAAGAGCGGCCCGGGAATCCCGACAGGCCGCCCCGGCGGGGGCTAGCGCTGCGCCACCTGGCGGAGGATGGCGAGCTGCTCGAGTGCCTTCCCGGCCCCGATGACGACCGCCGAGAGGGGGTCCTCGGCGAGGAACACCGGGAGGCCGGTCTCCTCGCGAAGGAGGGTGTCGAGGTTCTTGAGGAGGGCGCCGCCGCCGGCGAGCACGATCCCGCGGTCGGCGATGTCGCCCGCCAGCTCCGGGGGAGTGCGCTCCAGAGTCACCTTGACCGCCTCGACGATGCCGTTGATGGGCTCGGAGAGGGCCTCGCGGATCTCGGAGGAGGTCACGATGAGCGTGCGCGGGACGCCGGCCACCAGGTCGCGCCCCTTGATGTCCATGGTGAGCTCCTCGTCGGTGGGGTAGGCGGTGCCGATGCCCATCTTGATGAGCTCGGCGGTGCGCTCCCCGATGAGGAGGTTGTACTTGCGCTTGATGTGCTGGATGATGGCCTCGTCCATCTTGTCGCCGGCGACGCGCACCGAGCGGCTGTAGACGATGCCCCCGAGCGAGATGACCGCGACGTCGGAGGTCCCCCCCCCGATGTCGACGATCATGTTCCCGGAGGGCTCGGTGATGGGCAGGCCGGCGCCGATGGCGGCGGCCATGGGCTGCTCGATGAGGTAGACCTCTCGGGCCCCGGCGCTCTCCGCCGCCTCGCGCACGGCGCGCTTCTCCACCTCGGTGATCCCCGAGGGGATGCCGATGATGATGCGCGGGCGGGCGAAGGCCTTGCGGTTGTGCGCCGTCTGGATGAAGTAGCGCAGCATCGCCGCGGTGATCTCGAAGTCGGCGATGACCCCGTCCTTCATGGGCCGGATGGCGACGATGTTGCCCGGGGTGCGCCCGAGCATCTCCTTCGCCTCCTTGCCGACCGCCAGCACTCGGCGCCCGCCGCGCGCGTCCTGCTGGACCGCGACCACGCTGGGCTCGTTCGACACGATCCCCACGCCGCGAATGTAAATGAGCGTATTCGCCGTCCCGAGGTCGATGGCCAGATCGCGGGAGAGAATGTTGTGGAGCCAGTCGAGCACGTTTTGAGCCGTCCGGGGTGCGCGACTATAGCAGGGCCCCAGGGGTTCGCAACGACAGGTGGAAATCGCTCCCACGCACTCTCAGAGGTGCCGCCCGAGTAGGCTTTCCGGGGAAATCACCTGACATCGCCCCTGTCCCACGGCGGCGGTCCTTTGGAGGGTCTCCGCATCGCTGTTACGCTCGCTGAGAACGCGATGTCGCAGGCTGCCCTCATCCCTCTCCGCGACCCGTGCCCGCGGTGCGGCTACCTCGCCGATCCCTCGACGGCGGCGCTGAACTTCTGCCCCAAGTGCGGGACCGACCTGCGCCCCCCCCAGGAGAAGACCTACTCGGCCTCGCAGGCGTGGGTGGGGAAGGTCATCGCCGACCGCTACCGGCTCATGGCCCTCCTGGGCGAGGGGGGCATGGGCTCGGTCTACAAGGCCGAGCACGTGCGCATGGGCAAGGCGCTCGCGGTGAAGGTGCTGCGCGGTCGCTTCGCTCGCGACCCGGCGGCGGTCGCCCGCTTCCGCTCCGAGGCCCAGATCGTCTCCCGCCTCTCCCACCCTCACACCATCGCGGTCTTCGACTTCGGCGAGGTCGAGGGGGACGAGGGGTTCTATCTCGCCATGGAGTACGTGCCCGGCAAGGACCTCGCCACCGTGCTGCGCGAGAGCCGGAGGCTCCCGGAGGCGCGGGTCTTCCACATCGCCGACCAGCTGCTCGGATCGCTCGGCGAGGCGCACGAGGCCGGCATCGTCCACCGGGACATCAAGCCCGCGAACGTCATGCTGCTCCAGACCCGGACCGAGGGGGACTTCGTCAAGGTCCTCGACTTCGGCATCGCCAAGCTCCGCGACGCGGGCGAGGGCAGCGAGACCTCCGCCGGGGCGATCATCGGCACCCCGAACTACCTCTCTCCGGAGCAGGCGCGCGGCGAGGAGCTCGACGCTCGCGCCGACCTCTACTCGGTGGGGGCGGTGCTCTACGAGCTCGTCTCCGGCCGCCCTCCGTTCGTGGCCTCGAACCCCATGGCGGTGGTGTCCGCCCACCTCACCCAGAAGCCGACGCCGCTGCAGGACCTGGCTCCGGCCGTCTCGGACGAGTTCGCGGCCCTGGTGCACCAGGCCCTGGAGAAGAACCCGGAGGACCGGTTCCAGACCGCCGACGAGATGCGGGTGGCGCTGCAGCGGGCGGTGGAGCCGACCGAGTCCACGCTCTCCCTGGAGCAGGGCGCGGAGCCGGAGACGGCGACCGGTGAGCTCCGCATCGCCAAGCGCCAGGACTTCGCCGAGCTGGACCGGCACATCCGCACCATCCGGCGCCGGCGCACGGTGGGCCCGCTGCTGCTCCTCGCCGTCCTCTCCCTCGCCGCCCTGGTCGCCTGGCGCTTCAACGACGTCTACGTGCTCCTCCACGACCGTGCCCCGGGCCTGGCGGCGGCGCTCCCCTCCTCCCTCCGCCCGGCCGACTTCTACGACGGCGAGGAGCACGAGCCGAATGACGTGCCCGGCCTCGCCAACCGCCTGCCGCTTCCCCCCTCCGCGGACGGACGCCGCGCCATGGGCGTTGCCACCGTGCGCGGCCACATCGGCGCCAAGTTGAACGCGGTCACCGGCGACGTGGACGTCTACCGGGTCGAGGTCCCCGCCTCGAGCAAGCCCCTCGTCCTCCACGCCGAGTGGAGCGGGGACAAGCCGGGAGAGGGCATCCGCGGCCTGCGGGTGGCGCTCACCCTGAACCGCGAGCGAGGCGGAGCCGATTCCCGCCGCTCGGCCGCCCTGGTCGCCCAGGTGGACGGCGCCCGGCCCGGGCGGGCGCTCGAGCTGAGCGCCGCGGTGGTCCCGGGCGTCCACTACCTGGCGGTGCGCGAGAAGCACCGACCGGGCGAGGAGCCGGTGGAGAAGCCGACCGACTGGTACAGCCTCAAGGTGTGGCTCGCCGAGCCGCAGCCGGGCGAGGAGGTCGAGCCGAACGACGAGCCGGAGTCGGTGGCGAGTCGCTACGTCCGCTACCCCCAGTGGCGCGAGCTCGCGGAGCGCAACCCGCTCGGCGAGGGCACCCGCATCCAGGCCGCGACCAACGAGGAGGACCCGGACACCTTCAGCGTCGCCCCGCGCAACCCCGGCGAGCTGCCGGAGGCGGTGGCGCTCGTCCCCGTGCCCGAGCTGGCCCTCGAGGTCCAGGCCTGGGCCCCGGACGACGAGGACCTGGGCCGGGAGCGCCCCCAGGACAGGCGCCGCTTCCAGAAGGCCGCCGAGGCAGACCTGGGGCAGCTGCTCTTCGTCCGCCTCCCGGGCGCGCCGACCTCCGCCGCGCCCGTCCTGGTGCGGGTGCGCGGCCGGCGCGGCGAGGGCGGCTACCAGATCCTGGCACTGGGACAGGGGAGCGTCTCCGGCCCGGCGGCGCTGAAGCTCATGGACGAGCTCGGCCGCAGCGACCGCGCCGGCCAGGCGCTCGTGCTCGCCGCCGCCTTCGCCAAGTTCCTGCCGGGGTCCTCCGCCAAGGGAGAGGTCCTGCTCGCCGCCGGCAAGCTCGCCGAGCAGATGGCGGGGTCGGGAGCGCCCGACCTCGCGTCGGCGGAGCGCGCGTCCCAGCTCCTCGGAGAGCCGGTCTTCGAGCTGGCGAGCGGAAAGGCGCACTACCCCGGGACCTTCGAGGCGCTCGTCCAGGGAGAGGGGCGGGTGGCCGAGGAGGCGAGCTTCCGGCTCATCAACCGCGCCAAGCCCTGCGGGCCGGCCGAGGTGGCCCGCCGCGGGAACTTCTTCCTGCAGCGCTTCCCCGACTCGCCGCTCGCCCCGGACGCCCGCCTGGCGGTGGCGCGGGCGGAGGAGGAGGCCTTCTGGCGCGGCGGCGGCAAGGACGCCCTCCGCCGCGCGCTCGACGCCTACGAGCAGCTGGTGCGGGCGAAGAAGGGCGAGGCGTTCGCCGAGGCCAAGAAGGCGACGCGGCGCCTCTCGGCGAAGAAGCCGGCGAGGGGTCCGAAGCCCCCGCCCGTCTGCCAGTAGCCCCGGGCAAAGTCAAAGGGGCCGGCCCCGCCCTGGGACCGGCCCCCGACGAGAGGCGCGCCGCTCGGAGGGAGCGCCCGTCAGGCCTCGGGCTCGACCTTCACCTTCACCTTGCCCACCACCTCGGAGTGGAGCTTCACGCCCACCTCGAAGTCGCCCACCGTCTTGATGGGCTCGGAGAGGTCGATGCTGCGGCGGTCGATCTGCAGGCCGCGCGCGGCCAGCGCCTCGGCCACGTCCATGGCGGTGACCGAGCCGTAGAGCTTGTCCTGCTCGCCGACCTTTCGCTTCAGCGCCACCGGCGTCTCCGCCAGGCGCTTCGCCACCGCCTCGGCGCTCGCCTTGAGCTTGGCGGCCTTGGCGCTGGCGACGGCCTTCTGGTGCTCGATGTCCCGCATGTTCTTGGGGTTGGCGACCACCGCCAGCCCCCGGGGGATGAGGAAGTTCCGGCCGTAGCCGGGCTTCACCTCGACGAGCTCGCCGCCCTTGCCGAGGTTTTCCACGTCTTCGCGGAGGATGAGCTTCATGGCGGCTCCTAGGTGGAGGCGACGGAGTAGGGCAGGAGCGCGAGCACCCGGGCGCGCTTGATGGCGGTCGCCACGTCGCGCTGGTGCTTGGCGCAGTTGCCGCTGATGCGGCGCGGGATGATCTTGCCGCGCTCGGTGACGAAGTACTTGAGCTGGCCCTGGTCCTTGTAGTCGACCTTCAGGTTCTTGTCGGCGCAGTAGCGGCAGACCTTGCGCCGGCTGAAGCCGCGCCTCCCGCCCTCCTCGCCGCCGCGATCCCCGCGATCGCCCCGGTCGCCGCGGTCGCGATCGCCGCCGCGGTCCCCGTAGCGCCCACCGGAGGGCGGTCCCTTGCGCTCACCCATGTCTGGACGTGCCATGACTATTCCTCTCCTCGATCCTCGAAGGTTCCCTCGAACTCGTCGCCGCGCTCACCGAACTCGGGGCGCGGGCGCGGCTCCTCCTCCACCGGCGTCACCTTGACGTCGGCCTCCACCTGCCGGGCGTCGAAGTCGACGTCGTCGGCGACCCGAACCGACTCGAACTTGGTGACGGAGTCGATCATCTTCAGGTTGCGCTCGAACTCCTGCACCAGTCCGGGCCGCCCGACGTAGAGGCAGTGCATGTAGAGCGCCTTCGCCTGCTTGGCCACCGGAAAGGCGGTCTTGCGCTTGCCCTGGTTGGTGAAGCGGATGACCTTGCCGCCCTCGCGGCCGACCACGCCGCGCAGGCGCTCCTTGATCTCTTCCACCTGGTCGTCGGGGGTCTCCGACTTGAGCAGGTAGGTGGTCTCGTACTCGCGCACGAGACGCTTCTGGGTCTCAGCCATGCTCTTTGCTCCCCTCGGATTCGCAGCGGCGGTTCGCCCGCCGCGAGGAGTCGACGTTTCGCACCGGGGCCCGATGCCCCGGCACGCGCTACTCTTCCGCCGTGCGCCGGCGGTTGAACTCGTTCATCGCTTTCACCGCGCCCTTCTCGGCCACCGCCCGCGCCGCCGCCGCCGCCAGCTCGACGCAGGCCCGCAGCTCGGCCTCCGTCCCCTTCGCGAACCGGCCCAGGACGTAGTCCGCCGGATCCATCTGCGGCGGAGGGCGGCCCACCCCGACGCGAACCCGGGGGTACTCCGCCGTCCCGAGGTGGAGGTTCACGTTCTTCACCCCGTTGTTGCCCCCATGCCCCCCGCCCACCTTCACCTGGACGCGGAACTCCTCGAGCTCCAGGTCGTCGTGGACCACCACCAGGTCGCCCGCCTCGAGCTTCCAGAAGCGCATCGCCGGGCCGACGGACTCTCCGGAGTGGTTCATGTAGGTCTGCGGCTTCATGATGAAGAGCTTTCCCTCGCCGCTGCCCGCCTCTGCGATCTCCGCTCCGAACTTGCGGAGCGCGAACCCGACCCCGAGCTGGCGTGCGGCCTCCTCGGCCACCAGGTACCCGACGTTGTGCCGGGTGCACGCGTACTCGAGGCCGGGATTGCCGAGGCCGACGAGCAGCTTCAAGCAGAGGCCCTACTTCTTGCCGCCCTTGCCCTTGCCGGCGTCGGCGGCCGGCTTGGCCTCCGCGCCCCCCTTGGCGGGAGCGGCGCCCGCCGCCGCACCGGCCGCCGCCGGAGCGGCGCCCGGCGCCGGAGCGGCGCCCGGGGCCGCCGCGGCCGCACCCTCCGCGGGAGCGGCTCCCGGCGCGCCGGGGACCGCGGCCACCGGAGCGACGACCTCCTCCTTCTCGGGGACGGCGACGTAGGCGACCACGAAGTCGGTGGCGAAGCGCAGCTTGGTTCCCGCCGGGGCCTTGAGCTGGGAGACGTGGATCGACTGGCCCATCTTGAGCGGGCTGACGTCCACCTCGATCTGGACCGGGATCATGTCGGGGAGCGCCTCGACCACGATGTCCTGGGCGGCGACCGAGAGGATGCCGCCGGCGGTGACGCCCTCGGCCTTGCCGGTCGTGACCACCGGGACGCGCACCTTCACCGGCTTGTCGAGGGCCACCTCGAGGAAGTCGGCGTGCAGGAGCTCCCGGGTCACCGGGTCGACCTGGTAGTCCTTGAAGAGCACTCGCTTCTCGCCCGCGTCGAGCTTCAGCGTGATGAGGGTGTTGCGCCTGTGCGGGGTGGCGATCGCCTTCATCACCTCGTCCGGGCTCACCGCCACCGAGGTGGGCTTCGCCTGGAGTCCGTAGACAACGGCGGGGATGAAGCCCTCGTGGCGCAGGCGGCGAGCGTACCCCTTGCCGTGGCCCTGGCGGGCCTTGGCGGCGACGACATTCGAGGCAGGATTGGCCATTCGTTCCTCCCAGTGGACTCCGCCGCGCCTTTCGCGCGAGCGAGGGGCCGGTGGTGGAAACGCCCCCGGCCCTGGGTGAGATTGCGGCGTGGAGGGCGGCGATATAGCCGGAAAGCCGGATGCCGTCAAGGTTTTCGGGCTCGGCGGCCGGCCCCCAACCCCTCCCCTGGCTACACGAAGAGGCTCGAGAGGGAGTCGGCGCTGTGGATCCGGTGGATCGCCTCGGCGAGAAGCTTCGCCACCGTGACCACCCGGATCTTCCCGCAGGCGGCGGCCGGGGGGGCGAGCGGGATGGTGTCGGTGACCACCAGCTCCTCGATGGGGCTCTTCACGATCCGCTCGACCGCCGGTCCCGAGAGCACCGCGTGGGTGCAGTAACCGAACACCTGCCGAGCGCCGTTCTCGCGCAGGGCCGCCGCCGCCTGTGCGAGCGTCCCGGCGGTGTCGACGAGGTCGTCGAGGAGCACCGCCACCTTGCCGCTCACGTCGCCGATGACGTTCATGATCTCGGCCACGTTGGGCTTGAGGCGCCGCTTGTCGACGATGCCCAGGCCGGCCCCGAGGCGCTTCGAATAGGCGCGGGCGCGCTCGACGCCGCCCGCGTCCGGGGAGACGATGACGAGGTCCCCGGTGTTCCCGCCGAACCGGCGCCGCATGTGCTCGAGCATCACCGGGGCAGCGTAGAGGTGGTCGAAGGGAATGTTGAAGAACCCCTGGATCTGGCCGGCGTGCATGTCCATCGAGACCACCCGGGTGACCCCGGCCGCCTCGATCAGGTCCGCCACCAGCTTGGCGGTGATGGGCGCGCGCGAGGCGACCTTCCGGTCCTGCCGGGCGTACCCGTAGTACGGGATCACCGCGGTGATGGAGGCCGCCGACGAGCGCTTGAGCGCGTCGGTCATGATGAGCAACTCCATCAGGTTGTGGTTCACGTCCGGGCAGGTCGACTGGATGACGAAGGTGTCGCATCCGCGGACGTTCTCGCCCACCTCGACCTGGATCTCGCCGTCGGAGAACCTTCCCACCGAGGCCTGGGAGAGCTCCCGGCCCAGGCTCTGCACCACCGCCCTCGCCAGGGCCAGGTTGGAGTTTCCGGCGAGGACCTTGTACCCGTTTCCGTGCGCGCTCATCGGGCCTCCGTGGCGGGGCCCGCCAGGCCCCGCGTCGACCGTGCCGCCGCGTCCGTCGCGGCCGCGCCGTTATAGCCGAGGGGGCTGTCACGCTGCAAAGCGGTCGAGAGGCCCGCGCCTCTACGGGTCGGCTCCCTGGGTCCCGGTGGGCCGCCGTGCGCCGCCCCGCTGCGTCTCGCGCTCGTATTCGGCCAGGATCACCCGCTCCATGCGATCGCGGGTCTCCGCGTTCAGCGGATGGGCGATGTCCTTGAAGCTGCCGTCCTTGCGCCGCTTGGCCGGCATGGCGACGAACAGGCCGGTGGTGCCCTGGATGACCTTCAGATCCCTCACCACGAAGCAGTGGTCGAGGGTGATGGTCACGTACGCCTTGAGCTTGTCCTCGTTGACCGGGAAGACGCGGACCTCGGTGATTTCCATGGAGCCACTCCCGGCATTCGCGTCAACGTGCGCGCCGCGATCGCTTCGATTCCTCCGAGTCCAGCCTGGCGCCTGGCCAGGGATTTCGCGGCGCGTCGCACCGCCTCGCGATCCTGGAACGACCCGAAGAAGGTCGGTCCACTCCCAGACATTATAGGCGCCGTCGCCCCGGCCTCTTCAAGGAACCCGGCGAGGGTGCGCAGCGCCGGCAGGCGCGCCAGGCACGGCCCCATAAGGTCGTTCTCCCGGCGACTTGCGCTCGCCCTCGCCCGGCGGGGCGCTTGGAGACCCGAACGGGCCTCGTCGAGCCAGCGATACGCATCTCCTGCGCGCACGGCGAGGGCCGGATCGCGCGGGTACACGAGGAGGAGGTGAAGGGGGGGCACCCTCGCAGGTCGGAGCCGCTCGCCGCGCCCCCGCGCCCAGGCGGCCCCGCCGCCCAGGAAGAAGGGCACGTCCGAGCCTACCTCGAGAGCGGCCGACGCGAGGAGCCGCGGGTCGCGCACCCGCCACGCCCGCGCCAGGCAGCGGATCACGGCGGCCGCGTCCGAGCTGCCGCCGCCGAGCCCGGCGGTGACGGGGATCGCCTTTCGAACCGTGATCGACACGCCGTCGCTCCGGCCCAGCCGGGTGCGGAGCGTCTCGGCCGCCCGCGCCGCCAGGTTGGCGGGGCCGTCGAGATCGGGGCGCCCGGGGCAGCGGCACGTCACCGCCCCTCCCGCCCCGGGGCGCACCGTCACCCATACCTCGTCGCAGAGGTCGAGGGGCACGAGGAGGCTCTCGATGTCGTGGAAGCCGTCGAGGCGCTGCGGGCCGACCCGCAACACCAGGTTCACCTTCGCCGGCGCACGGGCGCGGAGGCGGATCACGGACCTCGATATAGCACGCGGGCGCTTGCCGCCCGCTCGCCACCGCGGGTAGGGTCTCGGCCCATGAGCGGATCGATCGCACGCGCGAGGCCCGGCGCCGCCGCCCGGTCCCGCTCGCCCTTCCGCCGTCCGGGGGTAGAACATGGCCGATGAGAACGCCGCCGCCGCTCCCGCCCCGCGCCGCCGCTCCCCGCTCACCTGGCTCGTGGTGGTGGGGCTCGGGATCCTCGTCCTCTACCTGCTCGCCGACAAGAACTCGCGCGAGTGGTGGCTCGTGCCCGAGGAGGGGAAGCTGACGGTGAAGAAGGGCATCTTCTTCCCCACCGGCAAGACGGCCTTCAAGTCCGACGACCCGGAGCTGACGCGCACCTACGCCCCGGTCCTTCCGCCGCAGGGGACCCCCCTGCCGGCCGAGCGCTCCTTCGACGATCGGGCCGCGCTCGACCAGGCGTTCTTCGAGCTCCTCGCCGCCTGGGCGAAGGCCGACATCCACTCCGAGCAGCTCGACCGGATGCAGCGGGCGCGCGAGTACCTGGAGCGGGCGGCGCGCCTTTCCGGCGTCTCGCCGGCCGAGAGGGAGGAGCTGAAGGTGATGCAGGGGGAGACCGCCTTCAGCGAGGCCACCTGGCACCTGGGGCAGGGCTCCGAGTCCCTGCGTCACGCCCTCGACCAGCTGCGGCTCGCCTCCGAGGCGCGCGGGCCCGTGGCGGCGGAGGCCCTCTCGCTCCTCCGGGCCCTCGAGCCGGTCATCGCCGGGGCGAACCAGTCCATGCTCGAGGCGAGCCGCTTCAACGCCGAGCGCTACCGTTCCGCTCCGCCGGCCGGCGAGGCCGCCGCGCCGCCGGCTCCGGCGCCGGACGGCGGCGCGCCCTAGGTGGGCCCCGAGCCGATACCGCCCATTTCGGGACCCAGTTCGTGCAAACGGTCGACGCGAGGTAACATCGAGGCATGGCCGCCTTCTACGCGCCGGGCGGCGCGGGGGAGCTGCTCCCGCGCCTCAGCTTCCTCGAGCCGTTGCTGGAGGGGCGCCGGGTGCTGGAGATCGGCACCGCCGGCACGACCGGAGGCGCCTCGGCCGCCTTCCTCGCCGAGCACGGTGCGGCGGCGGTGCTCTCCCTGGACGGCGCCGAGGCGGTCGAGCGGGCGGCGGCAGCGGTGCAGCACCCCTTCGTCCAGTTCCGGCGCGCCGGCGTCGAGGACCTTCCCCGCGGCGCCTTCGACCTCGTCGTGGTCCACGACGGGAACGAGCTCGCCCGGGATCCGGGCCGAATCGCGGAGCTGAAGGCACTCCTCTCCGGCCAGGGAGTGCTCGTCACCGCCATCCCGAGCCCCCACGGCCCCACCCTCGCCTCCCTCGCCGGCGGCGCCTCGCCGGAAGCCGCCCAGGTTCCCCCCTACGAGTCCTTCGCGGCGGCGCTCGCCGAGGTGTTCCCGGTGGTCGAGGTGGCCACCCAGTCCCCGGCGGTGGGCTACGTCATCGCGGCCGGCCAGAGCGAGGGCGAGCCGGACGTCACCGTCGACGGGTCCCTCGCCGGCGGCGCCGAGGCGGCCTACTACCTCTTCTTCTGCGCCTCTCAGCCCGTCGGTCTCTCGGGGCTCACCTTCGTGGCGCTCCCTCCGGAGGAGCTCCGGGAGGGCGCCCAGGCCCTCGCCGAGGCTGCGCGCACCCACCTCTCCTGTCCGGACCCGGCGCGCCTCCAAGCGGAGCGGGACGGGCTCGAACGCCGGATCGCCGACGGGGAGGCGCGGCTCGCTGCGGGCGAGGCGCAGCAGGCCGAGCTCTCGTCGCGGCTGAGGGAGAAGGACGCGGAACTGGCCGAGGTGCGGGCCCGGCTGCGCGAGGCGGAAGGGCAGGTGGCCGACGAGCGGGCCGAGGTCGAGCGCCGGGCGGCGGAGTTCGAGCGGGTGGCGCAGGCGCGCCGTGCGGAGCAGGAGAACGCCGCCGCGGCGCTCGCCGCCGAGCGCGAGGTCTCCGGGAGGCTCCCGGCGGCGCTCCAGGCGCTTGCGGTCGCCGAGGCGGCGCTGCAGGCGAAGGAGGCGGAGGGGCGCAGGGAGGCCGACTCGGCGAAGGAGTCCCTCGCCTCGCGGACTGCCGCGCTGAGGCGCGCCGAGGAGGAGGCGGGCCGGGCGGCGGCGGAGGCCGCCCGCGAGCGCTCCCAGAGGCTCGAGGCGGAGGCCTCGGCACAGGCGACGCGGGCGGAGGCCCAGGCGGCTCGCGCGGGCCTCGCCTCGGCGCTGTCCCGGGCGGAGGTGGCCGAGGCGAGGGGGGCGGAGCTGGAGCGGGACGTCGAGGCCGAGCGCCGCCAGGCGGCCGAGAGGGCAGCCGATCTGGAGGTCGAGCTGTCGCGGGTCCGCGCCGACCTCGCGGATCGCCAGCGCGAGCTGGAGGTCGCGCTTCGCCACGAGGCCAACGCCTCGAGCCTGATGGCGCAGAGGGACGCGCTGCACGCCGAGCTGCACGACCACAAGGGGCGCATGGAGCAGGCGGTCGAGGAGGCGGCGGCCCTGGCCGCGCGCCTCGCGGAGGTGGAGGGCGCTGCCATCTCCGCCACCTCGCTGCAGGAGGGGCTCTCGGAGCGCCTCGCCCAGGCGGAGGCCCGCGCGGACGGCGAGGCGGCGCGGGCCGCCGAGCTCGAGGGGCACCTGCGCGACCTCGACGAGCGAGCGCGCCAGGCGGGAACGCGCGCCGAGGAGGGGATGCGGCGGCTCGATCGGACCGAGCAGGCGCTCGCCCGGGCCTACCAGGAGCTGCGCCGGGCCTCCGACGTTCGCGAGGCGCTCTCCGCCCGGGCGGAGGCGGCGGCGCGGGAGCTCCGGGAGGCGGCGAGCGGCGCCGGGGCGGAGGCCGCGGCGGAGCTCTTGCGCCTCGAGTCGGAGCTCGCCGCGTCCCAGCGCTCCCTCGCCGAGTTGCAGGGCGCCGGCGCCCAGCTCGGGGCGGAGCGGGACGCCTTGCGCGGGGAGGCCCGCGTCGCCACGGCGCGGGCGGCCGCCCTGGAGGCGACCGCGGCCCACGCCCGCACTCGGCTCGGCGAGGCCGGCGGGCGGCTCGAGCTCGCCGAGGGGGCGCTCGCCCGGGCCTACGAGGAGCTGCACCGCGCGGCGGTGGGCAGGGACGAAGCCGCCGAGCGCGCCGTCCTGGCGGAGCGGCGGCTGGCCGAGGCGGCCTCTCGGGGCGCCCGCGCCGACGAGAGCGAGCGGAGGCTGCGGGCCGCCGAGGAGGCGACCGAGCGGGAGCGCTCGCTCGCCGAGGGCGCCGAGGCGCAGGCGGCCGCCCTGGAGGCGGAGCTGCAGGCGGTCCGCTGGGAGAAGGAGGAGCTGGAGCAGCGGCTCAAGGCCGTCCAGCAGTCCGGAGCGGCGCTGCACTCCGCCGAGCTGGAGCGGCTTCGGGAGGAGCTCGCCGGCCGTGGGGCGGATCTGGTGGAGCAGCGCCGGGCGGCGGGCGCCCGGGCCGAGCAGGTCTCGGCCATGGCCGCCCGGGTGGAGGAGCTCGAGGCGAAGCTCGGAGAGGGCGGGCCGGCGCCTGCGGCGGACGAGCTGGGGGCGCGGGTGAAGGACCTCGAGGTCCGGCTGCGGGAGGCGGAGCAGGCGCGGGAGGAGGCGCTCGCCTCGGCGCGGGCGGCGGAGAGCCGGAGCGTCGTTCCGGGCGATCCGCCTGGGACCATCGACCGGCTCACCCGGGAGCGGGACTCCTACGTCCAGCAGCTCGCCGACCGCGACGCCCGCATCACCCGCCTGCAGCGCGAGCTCGCCGACAAGGCGGAGCGGCTGGGCCGGCTGGCGAAGGACCTCGCCGAGGTGAAGTCGAAGGGCGGGCTCGGAAAGATCTTCCAGCGGTGAATGGGCCCGGCCGGCGGCCGTCGCCGAGGGGGGGAGGGACGATGGCGGAGATCACCCGGCGGTACGAGCGCATCGACATCGAGCTGCCCTGCCGCCTGTTCATCCCCGGCGACGGCGGGCTCCGCTTCCAGGCCTTCGCCGGCAGCCGGAACCTGGGGCTGGGCGGGGTCTTCGTGGCGAGCACCTTCCTCCTGCCGGTGGGGCTCGAGCTCTTCGCCGAGCTCGGCCTTCCCTCGGGAGCGCTCCCCATCCGCTCCCGCGTCGCCCACGCGGTGGCGCTCGGGGACCCGAGCTACGAGACCGGCATGGGGGTCGAGTTCCTGGAGGTGAACGCTCGCGGCCGGGAGACGCTCCTGCGCTACTTCGCGCCCGCGCGCTACCGGGAGTTCCACGGGGACATGGTGGCCGAGTTCGCGCACCTCGCCAAGGAGCTGCCCATCGAGGACGTCTCCCTCGTCTTGAACCTCTGGGAGGAGTGGAAGATCCGCGCCGAGGGAGGGCCGGCGGCGGTGCACTCCGGGGCGCCGCCGGCACCGCCACGGCGGCGGTCGGCGGAGCGACGCCGGGCGCGCGGAGAGGGCCCGTAGCCGCGGCGGCGCGCCGGGGCGGCGGGCGATAGATCCTCCCGGATGGCCACGGTCCGGCTCGCCCTCCTGTGGCACATGCACCAGCCCCTCTACCGGGAGCCGGCCACCCGCGCCTACATCATGCCGTGGGTGCGGCTCCACTCCACCCGCGCCTACTACGACATGGCGTGGATGCTGGAGCGCCACGAGCGGTTGCGCTGCACCGTCAACTTCACCCCGGTGCTGCTGGAGCAGATCGAGGACTACGTCGAGGGGCGGGCGAGCGACCGGCTCCTCGACCTCACCACCCGCCCGCCGTCGGAGCTCTCCAGGTCGGAGCGGATGGAGCTCCTGCGCAGCTTCTTCATGGTCGACTGGGATCGGTGGATCCGGCCTGTGCCGCGCTACTGGGAGCTCCTGGAGAAGCGGGGCAAGGACCTTTCCCGCGTCGACCTGGGCGCGGTCGCCTCCCGCTTCTCCGATCCCGAGCTCACCGATCTCCAGGCCCTCTTCAACCTGGCGTGGATGGGGTTCGGGGCGCTCGCCGACGACCAAGGGCTCGCCGATCTCCAGGCCAAGGGGCGCGATTTCACGCGTGGTGACGTAGACTACGTGCTCGGGGCGCAGCGGCGCATCCTGGGGGAGATCGTGCCCCGCTGGGCTCGGCTCGCCGCCCGCGGCCAGGTGGAGCTCTCCACCACCCCCTACCACCACCCCATCCTGCCGCTCGTCTGCGACAGCGACTCGGCGGCCCGCGCCCTTCCGGGCACCCCCCTCCCGCCCCGCTTCCAGTGGACGGAGGACGCGCGCTGGCACGTGCGCGAGGCGCGCCGGAGCCACGAGCGTTGGTTCGGGAGGCCTCCCGCCGGGATGTGGCCCGCCGAGGGCGCGGTGTCTCCGGAGGCGCTCGAGGTGATGGCGGCCGAGGGCGTCGCCTGGAGCGCCTCCGACGAGGGGGTGCTCCTGCGCTCCTTGCCGCCGGAGAGCTCGAGGACCGGCTCGCTCTTCCGTCCCTGGCGCGTGGGCGTCGGCGGGCGCGAGGTGGCGATGCTCTTCCGCGACCGCGGCATCTCCGACCTCATCGGCTTCACCTACGCCCGGACCCCGGCCCCCGAGGCGGGGGGGGGCCGCCGCGGGC
>Ga0335076_10000090_pt1 | contig 71033 bp, 66 predicted proteins | sample Lox_Sample_25_FD_206717 | JGI IMG/M metagenome (GOLD analysis project Ga0335076, IMG submission 206717) | Soil microbial communities from Loxahatchee National Wildlife Refuge, Florida, United States - Lox_Sample_2.5 | ecosystem: Environmental > Terrestrial > Soil > Wetlands | place: USA... | reverse complement strand
GCCGAACTGAGCAACGAGCCGACCATGGTGCACGGGTATGTCAGCTTCTCCATGGTCATCCCCGCCGCCGCCGAGGCCGCCAACCGGGGTCTCGCGGCGCTGAAGAACGCGCTGCATTCCTAGGCGGCTCAGGGCCTAGCCCGGGCGTGAATACGCGCTGGGCGCCACGCCGTGCCAGCGCTTGAAGGCGTGCGAGAACGTCGAGACCTCTGTGTAACCCAGCCGCGTGGACACCTCCTCCACGGTCAGCCCGACGTTGCGCAACAGGTCGACGGCCATCGTCGACCGCGCTTCGTTGAGCAAGGCCCGAAACGACGTGCCCTCGTCGGCGAGCCGGCGGCGCAGCGTTCGCGGATGAACGTCGAGTTCGTCGGCGACGTCGGAAAGCGTTGGGAACAAGCCGGAATCGCGGAACAGCTTGCTGCGCACCAACGCGGTGATGCCCCGGCGACCCTGGCTGGTCTGCATCAGCACGTCGCACTGCGCCATGCACATTTCCAGCGTGTGGCGGTCGGCCTGCGGCAGCGGCTCGTCGAACATGGCGCGCGGGAAATGCAGCCTGTTGTGCGCCCGGCCGAAGGCGACGTCGTGAACCGGCACGAGTTCGAGCAGCGGCCGCAGCAGTTCCTCGTCGACCGCCAATTCCGCCGATACCTCCTCGGCATACTTCTCGGCCACCGGCAACGCGAAACTCACCGTGGTCGTGATGATTCCGGCGATGTCGCGTTCGATGAAGAACCCCTGCACGTCGGCAGGCAGGTGACCCGCGTCGAGTTCGATCACGCAGTCCTCGGCGGTTTCGAACAGCGCGACGTCAATGTGCATCATGGTCAGCGCGAAGTACCGCATCGCGATGGAAAACAGTTCCCGCAGGGTGCCGCACGACATCACCGCAAATCCGAACAACCCGAAGTGCGTGAGCGTGAACCGACTCCCCACATCCACGCCGATGCCCGCCGCACCCGGAAGCCGGGCCAGCAGGCGGCGCACCGCCTCGATCTCGTCGTCCGCGCTGACCATCGCGTCCGGCTTGGTGAGATCGGCCGGGTCGATCGCGGTGCCGGCCAGCACGTCGCCCGTTGAAACGCCGCGCTCGTTGGCCACCTCGCACAGCACCCGGGTCGCGTACACCGGGTGACTCAACGTCGGCGGGTGTCCCATTGGCGTGTCCTAAACTCCCAACTCCTTGTCCGATAATCTCATTACTGCCCCCCGCCGTCATCCATACAGTGGAGCCATGGCGACCCGCACCGCCGAGCGCCTTCCCGGCGCGCCCGCCAGACGGCTGAACGCCTGGACGATGACGCGCGAGGCCCTCACCATCGGGTTCGACGCGGGCGACGGATTCCTGGGCCGGGCCCGCGGCAGTGACATCGTTCGATTCCGTTGCGCGGGCAGGCGTTTCGTCTCGATCAGCCACCCCGAGTACGTCGACCACGTGCTGCACGGGGCCCGGCTGAAATACGTCAAGTCCGACGAGTACGAGCCCATCCGGGCCATGGCGGGCATCAACCTGCTCACCGACGAGGGCGATTCCTGGGCCGCGCACCGCGGCACGCTGAACCCGACCTTCTCCCGGCGCCACCTCAACGGCATCGTCGACCTGATGATCGACCCGATCACCGACGTCACCGACGCGCTGGAGACGGGCGCCCGATTCGACATCCACGAGACGATGGTCGAGGCGACCCTCCGCGTGGTCGCCAATTCCCTGTTCAGCCAGGACTTCGGGCCATTGATCCAGAGCATGAACGACCTGGCGACGCGCGGACTGCGGCACGCCGAGCGGCTGGAGCGACTCGGCCTGTGGGGCCTGATGCCGCGTCCGGTCTATGACACCCTGAACCGGCTGGTGTTCTCCGGCGTCCGCCTGCCACCGCCGTTGCGCGACATCCAGGACATCACGCTGACGCTCGACCGCGCGGTCAACGCGGTGATCGATCACCGACTGGCGCATCCGAACGACTCCGCCGACCTGCTCAACGTGTTGCTCCGCGCCGACGGCGGAAGGTGGCCGCGCCAACGGATACGCGACGAGGCCCTGACGTTCATGCTCGCCGGTCACGAAACCACGGCGAATGCGATGTCCTGGTTCTGGTACCTGATGGCGCTGCACACCGACGCCCGCGACCGGATGCTGGCCGAGATCGACGACGTGCTGGGCACTCGCCGTCCGGTCGCCGATGACCTGGCGGGGCTGCCGTGGACCACCGCATGCCTGCAGGAGGCGCAGCGCTGCTTCTCCGCGGTGTGGATCATCGCGCGGCGGGCCATCGACGACGACGTGATCGGCACCCACCACATTCGGCGCGGCACCACCGTCGTCATCCCGATCCACCACATCCACCACGACCCGCGCTGGTGGCCCGAGCCGGAAGCCTTCGACCCCAACCGATTCTGCCGGCCGGACCCCGACCGCCCGCGATCGGCGTACCTGCCCTTCGGCGGCGGCCGGCGCATCTGCATCGGGCAAAGCTTCGCCCTGATGGAGATGGTGCTGATGGCGGCAATCATGAGCCGGCGCTTCACCTTCGACCTCGCCCCGGACTATCCTGTCGAACTCGAGGCAACGCTGACCCTGCGGCCCAAGCACGGGGTTCACGTCATCGGAAGCAGGCGCACATGACCACGACCCCCGACTACGACACCCTGATCGTCGGCGCCGGATTCTCCGGCATCGGCGCGGCGATCAAGCTCGACAGGGCCGGACTCTCCAACTACCTGTTGGTCGAGGCCGGCGACGGGGTCGGTGGGACGTGGCACTGGAACACCTATCCCGGTATCGCCGTGGACATTCCGTCGTTTTCCTATCAATTCTCCTTCGAGCAGAGTCCCCGCTGGTCGCGAACCTACGCGCCGGGCCGCGAGCTGAAGGCGTACGCCGAACACTGCGTCGAAAAATACGGCATCCGGTCGCGGATCCGGTTCAACACCAAGGTGCTGGCCGCCGAATTCGACGACGAAAACCACCTGTGGCGGGTGCAGACCGATCCCGGCGGCGTGGGGGCACCTCCCGCTTGCGGGGGACTCACGGCGAGGTTCCTGATCAGCGCCAGCGGCGTGCTGACCGTGCCGAAGCTGCCCGACATCGACGGCGTGGACTCCTTCGCCGGCACCACCATGCACACCGCGCGCTGGGACCACAGCCAGGACCTGACCGACAAGCGCGTCGCGATCATCGGCACCGGCGCCTCAGCCGTGCAGGTCATCCCCGAGATCGCGCCGATTGTCAAGCAGCTCACCGTGTTTCAGCGCACCCCGATCTGGTGCTTCCCGAAGTTCGATGTTCCGCTGCCGGCGCCGGCCCGCTGGGCGATGCGGATCCCCGGCGGCAAGGTCGTCCAGCGGCTCATCAGCCAGGCCTTCGTCGAGCTGACGTTCCCGATCTCGGCGCAGTACTTCACGGTGTTCCCGCTCGCCAAGAGGATGGAGTCGGCCGGGCTCGGCTATCTGCGGCAGCAGGTCGAGGACCCGGCGGTGCGGGAGCAACTCACCCCGCGGTATGCGGTCGGTTGCAAACGGCCCGGCTTCCACAACGGCTACCTGGCCACCTTCAACCGCGACAACGTGCGGCTGGTCACCGAGCCGATCGACAAGATCACGCCCGCCGCGGTGGCCACCACCGACGGCGAGAACCACGAGGCCGACGTGCTGGTGCTGGCCACCGGCTTCAAGGTGATGGACACCGACAACGTCCCGACCTTCTCGGTGACGGGGAGCGGCGGTAAATCCTTGAGCCGCTTCTGGGACGACCACCGACTGCAGGCCTACGAGGGCGTGAGCGTCCCCGGGTTCCCGAACATGTTCACCGTGTTCGGCCCGTACGGTTACGTCGGCTCTTCGTATTTCGCCCTCATCGAGATGCAGACGCATCACATCGTGCGGTGCCTCAAGCGGGCCCGGCGCGGCCACGCGACCCGCGTGGAGGTGACCGAGGAAGCCAACGACCGGTACTTCGCCGAGGTGATGCGCAAACGGCACCGGCAGATCTTCTGGCAGGAAAGTTGCCGCCTGGCCAACAGCTATTACTTCGACAAGAACGGTGACGTGCCGCTACGTCCCACGACCACGCTGGAGGCCTACTGGCGCAGTCGGCGGTTCGATCTCGACGACTACCGCTTCAGCGCCTAGTCACCTGCGCGCCCGGGGGACATTACGCTGTCAGACGTGTCCAAGGAGTTCTCGCGGATCGACGAGTCGCTGACAAAATTCATCGGGGATCAGGCCGTGTTCTTCGTCGCCACCGCCCCCTCCGAAGGCGGGCGGATCAACCTCTCCCCCAAGGGCTATCGCGACACGTTCGCGGTGCTGGACGACCGCACCGTCGCCTACCTCGACCTGTTCGGCAGCGGCGTCGAAACGATCGCCCACCTGCGTGACAACGGCCGCTTCACCATCATGTTCTGTTCGTTTACCCGCAACTCGCGGATTCTGCGGCTGTTCGGCACCGGGCGGGTCGTTCGCCCGGACGACGCCGAATTCCCCGGCCTGCTAGCGCATTTCGGCGGTCAGCATGCGGGCATCCGCGCCGCCATCGTCGTCGACCTCGAACGGATCGCCGACTCCTGCGGATTCGCGGTGCCCTACTACGAACTCGTCGATGAACGGCCGGTGCTCGACGCGCATCACCAGAAGGCGTCCGATGACGCCTACGTCCGGTTGGCCGATCGCAACCGGCACAGCATCGACGGACTGCCCGCGCTAGAGGCCGATCACCCGCTGCCTAGATCGCCCGCTTGAGGTCGTCGACCTTGTTCAGCTGCTCCCATGGCAGTTCGATGTCGGTGCGGCCGAAGTGCCCGTAGGCGGCGGTCTGCGCGTAGATCGGGCGCAGCAGGTCCAGGTCGCGGATGATCGCGCCGGGCCGCAGGTCGAACACCTCGGGAATGACCTTCTCGATCTTGACCGGGTCGACCGCCTCCGTGCCGAAAGTTTCGATGAACAGGCCGACGGGGGCGGCTTTGCCGATGGCGTAGGCCACCTGCACCTCGACGCGCTCCGCCAGGCCGGCGGCAACGATGTTCTTTGCCACCCAGCGCATCGCGTACGCCGCTGAGCGGTCCACCTTGGACGGATCCTTGCCGGAGAAGGCGCCGCCGCCGTGCCGGGCCCAGCCGCCGTACGTGTCAACGATGATCTTTCGGCCGGTCAGCCCCGCGTCGCCCATGGGCCCGCCGAGGACGAACTTGCCGGTCGGGTTGATCAGCAACCGCGTCGACGAAGTGTCCAGCGTGCCGTGGGCCAGGTCGTTGAGGACGGTGTTGAGGACCTTTTCCCGGACATCGGGCGTGAGCGTGTTGTCCAGGTCGATGTCTTCCGCGTGCTGGGTGGAGATGACCACGGTGTCCAGTCGGACCGGAACGTTGTCCTCGTAGGCGATGGTGACCTGCGTCTTGCCGTCGGGACGGAGGTAGGGCAGCACGCCGCTCTTGCGAACTTCGGTCAGCCGCCGCGACAGGCGGTGGGCCAGGGCGATGGGGAGCGGCATCAGTTCCGGGGTGTCGTTGATCGCGTAGCCGAACATCAGGCCCTGGTCACCGGCGCCCTGGGCGTCGAGGGGGTCCGCGGTGCCTTCGACGCGCGCCTCGAAAGCGGTGTCGACGCCCTGGGCGATGTCGGGCGACTGCGCGCCGATGCCGATGTTCACCCCGCACGACGCCCCGTCGAAGCCCTTGTCGGACGAGTCGTAGCCGATCTCGAGGATGCGCTCGCGGACCGTGTTGGTGATGTCGGCGAACGCCTCCTTGGCCGACGTCGTCACCTCCCCCACCACGTGGACCTGCCCGGTGGTCACCAGCGTCTCGACGGCCACACGTGAGCGGGGGTCCTGCGCGAGAAGCGCGTCGAGGACAGAGTCGCTGATCGCGTCACAGATCTTGTCGGGGTGCCCCTCCGTCACCGACTCACTGGTAAACAGACGACCCTTTTCGCTCACAATCTCAGTCCTTCCAATAATTAGTTAGTCAAATTATATCGTCCGGGCAAGGATCAACCGGCACCCCTCCGGGCGCCGTACAGAAGCAAGCCCCTTACCCGCCGTCGCCGTGCAGGAACGTAACGATCGCATCCACGATACGACTAGCCATCAGCGTCTTGGAGCCGTGCTGCAACGCCGACTCGGTGCCGTCGGATGCCAACAACCAGCCGTCGTTGCTGTCCACCTCGAACGCCCTGTTGTCGCCGACCGCGTTGACCACCAAGAGGTCGCAGCCCTTGCGCCGCAATTTCGCGCGGGCGTGAAACAGCACATCGCCGTTGGCGTCGCCGGTCTCGGCGGCAAACCCCACGATGGCCCGCATGTTGGGCAGCTGCCCGTGGGCGCGGGCGCGCACCGCCCCGGCCAGCACGTCGTCGTTGCGGACCAATTTGATCAGCGGCGGCTCGTCCTGGTCATTCGGGCCCTTCTTGATCTTGGCCGCGGCGACCTGCGCGGGCCGGAAGTCGGCGACCGCGGCCGCCATCACCAGCACATCGGCCTCGGGAGCGTGTTTGGACACGGCCTCGCCGAGCTGCTGCGCCGAGCTGACGTGCACCACGTTGACGCCGGCGGGGTCGATCAGTCCGGCGGTGTGCCCGGCGATCAGCGTGACCTCCGCGCCGCGCTGGGCGGCGACCCGTGCCACCGCATAGCCCTGCTTACCGGAGCTGCGGTTGCCGACGAAGCGCACCGGGTCGATCGGTTCGCGGGTTCCGCCGGCGGTGACCAGCAGCCGCCAGCCCGCGAGGTCGTAGGGCAGCGCGTCGTGGCGTTCCAGGAGCAGCTGGGCCAGCGTGGTGATCTCCTCGGCCTCGGGCAGCCTTCCCGCCCCGCTGTCGGCGCCGGTGAGCCGCCCGAATGCGGGTTCGAGCACCACGGCCCCACGGCGCCGCAGCGTGGCCACGTTGTCGACGGTGGCCGGGTGCAACCACATCTCGGTGTGCATCGCCGGCGCGAACAACACCGGACATCGGGCGGTCAGCAGCGTGGCTGTCAGCAGGTCGTCGGCCCGGCCGGCTACCGCCCTGGCCAGCAGGTCGGCGGTGGCCGGCGCCACCGCGACCAGGTCGGCCTGCTTGCCGATCTGAACGTGCGGCACGTCCGGGACGTCGTCGAAGACGCCGGTGCGCACCGGCTGGCCGGACAGCGCCTCGAAGGTGGCGGCGCCCACGAATCGCAGTGCGGATTCGGTGGGGATGACGCGGACCTGGTGGCCGGCTTCGGCGAGCTGGCGAACGACGGTGCATGCCTTGTAGGCGGCGATGCCCCCGGAGACGCCGACTATGAGCCGTTTCGAGATCCGCTTGCGGTCCACAGCGCGCCCGCCTGCCTGTTACTCGCCCTCGGTGTGTTCGAGCAGGTCGGCGTGGATCTCACGCAACGCGATGGACAACGGCTTTTCCTGCAGCCCGGGCTCGACGAGCGGGCCGACGTATTCGAGGATGCCCTCGCCGAGCTGGTTGTAGTAGTCGTTGATCTGGCGGGCCCGCTTGGCCGCGTAGATCACCAGGGCGTACTTGCTGGACACGCGGTCCAGCAGCTCGTCGATGGGCGGGTTGGTGATGCCCAGCGGGGTGTCGTAGGCACCTTGTCCGCCTGCCGACGGATCGAACTGGTCCACGGCGGTCAGCGACGCATCGGATTGGGGAATGCTCACGTGGGTCGGTCTCCTGGCGGATTAGAGCCGTTCAAACGGCTGGGCACTGATGCTTGGTCTCGATCGAATCTGGTCTGGCTGCAGCCTGTCCTAGCGGATCATGCCGGGCCCGGCGCAGTTCCCACCAGCAAGGATACCAATTCGGCGCACGCAGACTCCAATCGACTGTTGACCACCACCTCGTCGAAGTCGTCCTGAGCCGCCATTTCGGTGCGGGCGGTGTCGAGGCGGCGCCGTATCGCCTCCGGTGTCTCGGTGCCGCGGCCGACCAGCCGCGTCTCCAGATCCTCCCAGCTGGGCGGCGCCAGAAACACGGTGACGGCCTCGGGCATCGCCTTCTTGACCGCCCTGGCCCCGGCCAGGTCCACCTCGATCAGCACCGGAAGTCCGGAGGCGGTGGCGGCCCGCACCGGCCCGGCAAGGGTGCCCGATCGGTGCATCCCGCCGTGGATCTCGGCCCACTCCAGCAGGGCGCCCTCGTCGATGAGTTGCTGGAAGCGGGCGGGGGTGACGAAGTGGTAATCGACGCCGTCGACCTCACCTGGCCGCGCCTCCCGGGTGGTGGCCGACACACTGAACTGCAGATTGGGAACCCGCTCGCGCAGGCACCGCACCAAGACCGACTTGCCGACCCCGGAGGGACCGGACAGCACGACCACACGCCCTGTGCCTGTCGGCTCGGGACGTGCCCCATGCACGACGTCCGGCCCCCCGCCAGCGCTCAATGGCGCTCCTGGGTCGGTGCCCCCACAGGCCATTCGGCCTGCATCGTCGCTGGTTCGGTTAGGAGCCGAACTTTTCCAGCAGGGCCTTGCGCTGCCGGTCACCGAGGCCGCGCAGGCGGCGGGTGGGGGCGATTTCCAGCTCGGTCATGATTTCCTGCGCCTTGACCTTGCCCACCTTCGGCAAGGCCTCAAGCAGCGCAGAAACCTTCATCTTGCCCAAGACTTCATCGCTTTCGGCGTCCTTGAGCACCTGGGAGAGGTTGGTGCCGCCGCGCTTGAGCCGATCTTTGAGCTCTGCTCGCGCTCGACGTGCGGCAGCCGCCTTCTCCAAGGCGGCCGCGCGCTGCTCGTCGGTCAACTGGGGAAGGGCCACGATTCCTCCGTCTCTGATCAATCGATCCAAGTCGATCTTGTTTTGTCTCGGCCGGGTACTACAGCCAGCGGAGATGACCGTACTCACGCTCCATGACGAAATCTAACCCGACCCCCTCGTTAATTGTGCAAAGGCGCAGCGTGGGCGCGGAGGGCGGGCCCCGCACGCCCTCCGCAAGGCACCGCCGAGACGGGCCCGACGCCGCGCCGGCAGCGCCGCCGCACCGATCCAAAAAGTGCGCTCTGCCAGCGGTTTTAGCCCGAGGAGGGGGCGCCGGGCGCGGCGGCTGCGGCCGCTGCGGACGCCACCAGCGGATAGCCCCAAGTCGGGGTGCCGCGGATCACGGATTTTTTCGCGGCGTGTCGCGCGTGTCGCGCCTGCGGTCAAGGCGCAGGTCGGCGGCACTTCCGCAGCGATGTTTCAGCTAATGCCCAGCCAAATATCAGATACGATCGTCGCGTGCCGAACCTGCGCATCCGTCAGGCGGCTGAGCTGCTGGGAGTCAGCGACGACACGGTCCGGCGCTGGATCAACCAGGGCACCCTTTCGGTCGGTCACGACGCGGCCGGCCGGAAGGTCATCGCCAGCGAGGATCTGGCCGAGTTTTCCCGGACCAACGCGCCCGCCCCGCCGCCGGATCCGCTGAGCATCGGCAGCTCCGCCCGCAACCGGTTCGTCGGCCTGGTCACCAAGGTGACCAGCGACAAGGTGATGACCCAGGTCGAGATGCAGTGCGGTCCCCACGCGGTGGTCTCGCTGATGAGCACCGCGGCCGCGGAGGAGCTGAACCTGCGGCCCGGCAGCGTCGCCGTGGCCGTCGTCAAGGCCACCACCGTGATCGTCGAAACCGCCAGGCCCAGCACGGCTTTGGCCTCGGATTGAACCTTTGACAAGTGCGAAAGCGCGGGAAGCGCGGCGAGCGCGGCCTAGAGAGCGATCTACGGCGCGGACAGGTACGCGACGGCGTCCAGCATCCGTTCGCCGGCCGCGCGCAGGTCCGACACGCTCGGTCCGGTCCTCAGCACCTCCCGCGCCACCGCGGGCAGCAGCTGGCCCGGCGCCGCCGCGCCCAGGCCGCCGAGCGCCTCGGGCCGGCCGCCCTGCACTCCGACACCGGGGACCAGCACCGGCCCGCCCAACTGGCTGACGTCGGGCGCCTCGAAGACCGTCGCCCCGAGGACCACACCGACGTATCCGGGCTCGGACGGGGTGGCGGACCGGTTGACCACCGCGGCCTGATCGACGATCAGCTGTGAGACCGTCCGGCCGTCGAAGGTGGCGCGCTGCACGGTGCCGCCCTCCGGGTTGGAGGTCGCCGCCAGCACGAACACTCCCCGGTCGTTCGCAGCGGCGGCTTCCAGCAACGGCCGCAACGACCCGAATCCCAGATAGGGCGAGGCGGTCACCGCGTCGGCGGCCAGCGGGGAATCCCCCGCCCAGGCGGTCGCGTAGGCCGCCATCGTCGATCCGATGTCCCCCCGCTTGGCATCGGCCAGCACCAGCACCCCGGCCGCATGCAGCGCGGCGATGGTGCGTTCCAACACCGCGAACCCGGCAGCGCCGTAGGCCTCGAAGAACGCCACCTGGGGTTTGACGACGGCGAATCCGGAGAACGCATCGATGCAGATGTCGCAGAACGCGGACAGCCCGTCGGCGGTGGCCGGCAGGTCCCAGGCCCGCAGCAGCTCGGGGTGCGGATCGATGCCCAGGCACAGTGGACCGCGACTCAACTTCGCCGCCGCCAGCCGGGCGCCGAACCCGGTCATTTTGCGCTGCCGCCCGGGCCGATGGCCCCGGCGCTTTGCGCACCAATGGTCCCGGCGCTTTGCGCACCAATGGCGCTGTGCAGCTCCTGCAGCGACCGCACGCCGATTTCACCGCGGATCCCCGCTTCGATGCCCTGCACCGCGGCGGACGCGCCCTGCACCGTCGTGACGCACGGGATGTTGACCGATACTGCGACCGAGCGGATTTCGTATCCGTCGATGCGCGGGCCGGAGTTGCCGAAGGGCGTGTTGATCACCATGTTGACCTCACCGGCCCGGATCGCGTCGACCGCGGAAACCGCGGGACGGCCCTGCTGCGGCGGCTCGAAGTGCTTGCGCACCTCGTCACAGGGAATGCCGTTGCGGCGCAACATCTCCGCGGTGCCCTCGGTGGCCAGGACGCGAAATCCCAAGTCGGCCAGGCGCTTGACCGGGAACACCAGTGACCGCTTGTCCCGGTTGGCGACCGACACGAAAATCGTCCCGCCGACCGGCAACGATCCGTAGGCGGCGGTTTGGCTCTTGGCGAAGGCGCTGCCGAAGTCGCGGTCGATGCCCATCACCTCGCCGGTCGATTTCATCTCCGGGCCGAGCAGCGAATCTATGGCGGCGCCGTCGGCACGGCGGAAGCGGTGAAACGGCAGCACGGCCTCCTTGACCGCGATCGGGGCTTGTGGCGGCGCGTGGGCACCGTCCCCGGAGGCCGCCAGCATCCCCTCGTCGCGCAGCTGGGCAATGTTGGCGCCCAGCATGATCCGGGCGCATGCCTTGGCGAGCGGGATCGCGGTGGCCTTGGAGACGAACGGCACCGTGCGGCTCGCCCGCGGGTTGGCCTCCAGGACGTAGAGCACGTCGTCCTTGAGGGCGTACTGCACGTTCAGCAGCCCGATCACGCCGATGCCGTGGGCGATCGCCTCCGTGGCGCGGCGTACCTTCTCGATGTCGCTGCGGCCCAGCGTGACCGGGGGCAGCGCACAGGCCGAGTCGCCGGAATGGATGCCGGCCTCCTCGATGTGCTCCATGATGCCGCCGATGTAGACCTCGGCGCCGTCGCACAGGGCGTCGACGTCGATCTCCACCGCGTCCTCGAGGAAGCGGTCGACGAGCACCGGGTGTTCGGGCGAGAGCGCGGTGGCGCGGGTGATGTAGCCCTTCAGCGTCTCCTCGTCGTAGACGATCTCCATGCCGCGACCGCCCAGCACGTACGAGGGCCGCACCAGCACCGGATAACCGATCTCCTCGGCGATCCGGCGGGCCTGGGCGAAAGTCGTCGCCGTGCCGTACCTCGGGGCCGGCAACCCCGCGGCGGCCAGCACGTCGCCGAAGGCACCGCGGTCCTCGGCCAGGTCGATGGCCTCCGGCGGGGTGCCGACGATCGGGACCCCGGCGTCGAACAGCCGTTGCGCCAGCCCGAGCGGGGTCTGCCCGCCGAGCTGCACGATGACGCCCACCACACCGGGACCGCCCGTCCCCGAATGCGTTTCGGCGTGGAACACCTCCAGGACGTCCTCGAAAGTCAGCGGCTCGAAGTAGAGGCGGTCGGCGGTGTCGTAGTCGGTGGACACCGTCTCCGGGTTGCAGTTGACCATCACGGTCTCAAAACCTGCCTGCGACAACGTCGTTGCCGCGTGCACGCAGCTGTAGTCGAATTCGATGCCCTGGCCGATCCGGTTGGGCCCCGATCCCAGGATCAACACCTTCGGCCTCTCGGCCTGCGGGGCCACCTCGGTCTCGGCGGCGGTGTCAAGCTCGTAGCTGCTGTAGTGGTAGGGCGTCTTGGCCTCGAACTCCGCCGCGCAGGTGTCCACCGTCTTGTACACCGGGTGGATGCCCAACCGCCCGCGCAACGACCGCACCCCGTTCTCCCCGGCCAGTTCCGGTCGCAGCGCTGCGATCTGGCGGTCCGAGAGCCCGTTGTACTTGGCCTGCCGCAGCAGGTCGGCATCAAGGACGGGTGCACGGGACATCTTGGCGCGCAACTCGACCAGCTCCCCGATCTGAGCGACGAACCACGGGTCGACGCCGCTCGCCTCGGCGACCTGCTCGATTGACGCGCCCAGCCGCAGCGCCAGTTCGATGTCATAGAGCCGGCCCTCGGTCGGTGTCAACAGCCGGGTCAGCACCTCCTCGAGGTCCCCCGGTGGATCCGGCTTGGTCCAGAAGCCGGCGCGGTCAGTCTCCAGCGACCGCATCACCTTGCCGAGCGCCTCGACGAAGTTGCGGCCCAACGACATTGCCTCCCCGACGGATTTCATCGTGGTGGTCAGCGTGGGATCGGCGCCGGGAAACTTCTCGAACGCGAACCGCGGCGCCTTGACCACGACGTAGTCCAGGGTGGGCTCGAAGCAGGCCGGGGTTTCCCTGGTGATGTCGTTGACGATCTCGTCGAGGGTGTAGCCGATGGCCAGCTTGGCGGCGATCTTGGCGATCGGGAAGCCGGTGGCCTTGGACGCCAGCGCGCTCGACCGGGACACCCGCGGGTTCATCTCGACGACGATCAGCCGGCCGTCGTGCGGGTTGACCGCGAACTGGATGTTGCAGCCGCCGGTGTCCACGCCGACCTCACGCAGGATCGCGATGCCCAGGTCGCGCATCCGTTGGTATTCCCGGTCGGTCAGGGTCATGGCCGGCGCGACAGTGACCGAGTCGCCGGTGTGCACGCCCATCGGGTCGACGTTCTCGATGGAGCACACCACCACCACGTTGTCGTGGCCGTCGCGCATCAGCTCGAGCTCGAATTCCTTCCAGCCGTATATCGATTCCTCGATGAGCACGTTGGCGCTGGGCGAGGCGGCCAGCCCGGCGCCGGCCATCCGCTCGACCTCGTCGGCGGAGTGCGCCATGCCCGAGCCCAACCCGCCCATGGTGAAGCTGGGCCGCACGACCACCGGCAGACCGACCTCGTCGACGGTCTCGCGGACCTCGTCCATGGTGAAACACACCCGGCTGTGGGCGGATTCACCGCCGACCTTGGCCACGATGTCCTTGAACCGCTGCCGGTCCTCGCCGCGCTGGATCGCGTCGAAATCGGCGCCGATGAGCTCCACGCCGTAGCGCTCCAGCACCCCGTTCTCGTACAGCGCGACTGCGGTGTTGAGCGCCGTCTGTCCACCGAGCGTGGCCAGCAGGGCGTCGATCTTGTTGCCCCGCTCGGCCTGCTGTGCGATCACCCGCTCGACGAACGCCGGCGTTATGGGCTCGACGTAGGTGTGGTCGGCGAACTCGGGGTCGGTCATGATGGTGGCCGGATTGGAGTTGACGAGGCTGACCTGCAGTCCCTCGGCGCGCAGCACCCGGCAGGCCTGGGTCCCGGAGTAGTCGAACTCGCAGGCCTGCCCGATCACGATCGGCCCCGAGCCGATCACCAGCACGTGGCGCAAGTCGGTGCGACGCGGCACTAGCGCCCCGGTCCTTCCATCAGATCGACGAATTGGTCAAAGAGGTACTCGGCATCATGAGGGCCTGCGGCGGCCTCCGGGTGGTACTGCACCGAAAACGCCTTGCCGTCAGCGAGTTTGACGCCCTCGACCACCCCGTCGTTGGCGCAGGTGTGGCTGACGATCGCCGGGCCGAACGGCGTGTCGAAGGAGTGGCCCGCCTCTCCTTCCAGCGCGAAGCCGTGGTTCTGCGCGGTCACCGCGACCCGCCCGGTGGCGTGGTCGATGACCGGAACGTTGATGCCGCGGTGCCCGAAGACCATCTTGTACGTGGACAGGCCCAGCGCCCGGCCGAGGATCTGATTACCGAAACAGATGCCGAACAACGGGATTCCGGCGCCCAGCACCTCGCGGGTGAGTGCCACGACGTGGTCGGCGGTGGCGGGGTCGCCCGGGCCGTTGGACAGGAACACGCCGTTGGGCTTGAGGTCGGCGATCTGCTCGAAGGTCGTCGACGCCGGCAGCACATGGCTACGGATCCCTCGCCGCGCGAAGTTGCGGGGGGTGTTGGTCTTGATCCCCAGGTCCAGCGCGGCCACCGTAAACCTCGGAAATTCCCGTGGGCCTTCCGGTTCCACAACATAGGTGCCCTCGGTGCTGACCTCGCCGGCGAGGTCGGCGCCCAGCATCGACGGCTGGCCTTGAACGCGCTCCAGCAGCGTGGCGGGGTCGGCGAGCGAATCACCGGAGAACACGCCGGCCTTCATCGAGCCCCGGCTGCGCAGGTGCCGCACCACCGCCCGGGTGTCGATGCCGGCGATCCCGACGATGCCCTGGCGGATCAGCTCGTCCTCCAGCGTGCCGGTGGCGCGCCAGTTCGAGGCGCGCGGCGACGGGTCGCGCACCGCGTAACCGGCGACCCAGATCTTGTCGCCGCGGCTCTCGGCGTCCTCTCCGTTCCAGCCGGTGTTGCCGATCTGAGGCGCGGTGGCCACCACGATCTGCCGGTGATAACTGGGATCGGTCAGCGTCTCCTGATAGCCGGACATGCCGGTGGAGAAGACGGCCTCCCCGAGCGTTTGGCCGACCTTGCCGAACGGCGTCCCGGTGAAGACGCGACCGTCTTCGAGAACCAGTAGTGCTTTACTCACGCAGCTCCCTCCTGCCGGCTTCCCGGCCGGCCTCCCAGCCACGCGTCGTATTCGCGCCGGTTCTTCGCCCTGAACCCGGTGTCGATCTCGACGCCCGACGGGAGCCGCCACCGGATCGCCAGGATCCCGATGCGGGCCACGACCTTACCCGCGATCCCGCGCTCCATGCGGACGGCCGTGATCGACTCCCGCGGAATCCAAATCGGCAGGGCGCGAATGCGTTCCAGCAGGATTCCCTGGGGGTAGCGGGTCAACACCGCCTTGCTGCGGTAGCCCAGGTCGCCGGCCGTGATCCGCTCGTCCCAGACCGGCGCCATCGTGCAGCCACAGTAGAGGCCGCGGGTCGTGATGGTCGCCGTGCCGACGTCGACGGGCACGTCGGGCAGGTCGCCGATCAGCTCCGTTTGCCGCTGCGAGCGACGCTGCCAGCCGCGCATCATCAGCTGGATGAGCACCGCGATCACTACCACCAGCACGGCCGCGAAGATCAGCGACCCCACCAGCGTGCCTGAGTTCATGCCGGGCTCTTCCCGTCCCGAGCGGTGACCTTGCCGCGCAGCAGGGTCGCGGTCACGGTGGCGGGCAAGGTCATCGACTCGTACGGCGTGTTGGCCGACCGGCTGGCCAGGTCCGACCCGGCGACCGTCCACGTGGCGTCCGGGTCAACCAGGGTCAGGTTGGCCGGCTCCCCCACCTCCAGCGGACGGCCGTGGTCGGGCAATCCGGCGATGCGCGCCGGGTTTTCACTCATCACCCGCGCGACGTCGCGCCACGTCAACAGCCCGGGGACCACCATCGTCTGCACCACCACCGACAGCGCGGTCTGCAGCCCGAGCATGCCGGGGCGCGCCGCCGAGAACTCGACGCATTTCTCGTGCTCGGCGTGCGGGGCATGGTCGGTGGCCACACAGTCGATTACCCCGTCGGCCAGCGCTTGACGCAACGCAACCGCGTCGGCGGTCTCGCGCAGCGGCGGGTTGACCCGGTTCACCCCCTGGTAGCTGGCCAGCCGGCTGTCGTCGAGCAGCAGGTGGTGCGGGGTGACCTCGGCGGTAATCGAAATGCCTTGCCCCTTAGCCCATTTCAGGATCTCGACGGTGCCCGCGGTGGACGCGTGGCAGATGTGCACCCGGGCTCCGGCGTCGCGGGCCAGTAGCGCGTCGCGGGCCACGATCGACTCCTCGGCGGCCCGCGGCCATCCCGAGAGTCCCAGCCGGGCGGCCGTGGGCCCCTCGTGGGCGACGGCGCCGGCGGTCAGCCTCGGCTCCTCGGCGTGCTGGGCGATCAGCACGCCCAGGCCGGTGGCGTACTCCAGGGCGCGGCGCATCACCAGCGGGTCGTGCACGCAGACGCCGTCGTCGGAGAACATCCGCACCTGCGCGGCGCCGGCGGCCATCATGCCCATCTCGGTCAGCTCGGCTCCGGCCAGCCCGACGGTGACGGCGCCGACGGGATGCACGTCGACCAGACCGACCTGCTGGCCACGATGCCAGACGTGGTCGGTGACCACCGGGCTGTCGGCGACCGGATTGGTGTTGGCCATCGCGAACACCGCCGTGTAACCACCCAAAGCCGCAGCCGCCGAACCGGTTTCGATGTCCTCGGCATACTCCCGCCCCGGCTCGCGCAGGTGGGTGTGCAGGTCGACGAACCCGGGTAGCAGCACCTGGCCCGTGGCGTCGATAACGTCTAGGTCTTTTTCGAGGCCTCCGGCCCCGTCAAGCCCCGCGCCGATTTCGGCGATCTGGCCGTCATCGACCAGAACGTCGGCATGGTCGCCTTCGCCGTACAACCGGACGCCGCGCAGCAGCACACTCATGCGGCACCCTCGCTTCCGGCCGATTCCGTGCCGACCAGGACATGGAACAGCACCGCCATCCGCACATGCACCCCATTCGAAACCTGTTGCAGCACAGCCGATTGCGAAGAGTCGGCCACCGTCGACGAGATCTCCATGCCGCGCACCATCGGCCCCGGGTGCAGCACCACGGCATGGCCGGGCAGCATCGCCTGGCGCCGCTCGGAAAGCCCGTAACGGACCGAATACTCGCGCACCGACGGGAAAAAACCGCCGTTCATCCGCTCGGCCTGCACCCGCAGCATCAGCACCGCGTCGGCGGCGGGCAGCTCGGCGTCGAAGTCGCAGGAGACGGTGGCCGGCCAGCCGTCGACCCCGACCGGCAGCAGCGTCGGCGGCGCGACCAGCACCACCTCGGCGCCCAGGGTGGCGAGCAGCATGACGTTGGACCGGGCGACCCGGCTGTGCAGGATGTCGCCGACGATCACGATGCGCCGGCCCTCGATGCCCCCGAGCCGCTGGCGGATGGTCAACGCGTCCAGCAGCGCCTGGGTCGGGTGCTCGTGGGTGCCGTCGCCCGCGTTGATCACCGACGGACCCGCGCCGTTGCCGCATGTCCAGTCGGCGAGCAGATGCGCGGCGCCCGAGGCGGGATGACGAATGATCAGCGCGTCGGCGCCGGCGGCCCGCAGCGTCAGCGCGGTGTCGCGCAGCGACTCGCCCTTGCCCACCGACGATCCGGACGCACTGACGTTGATCACGTCGGCGCTCATCCACTTGCCGGCCACCTCGAACGACACCCGGGTGCGCGTCGAGTTCTCGTAGAACATCGTGACGATGGTGCGGCCGCGCAGCGTCGGCAGCTTCTTGATCTCGCGGCCCACCAGCGCCTGCGCGAACCGGTCGGCGTCGTCGAGGATGGCGGTGGCGGCGTCCCGGCTCAGGTCCCCCGCGGCCAGCAGGTGTCGGGTCATTCGTCACCGTCCCGGGAGATGACCACGCCGTCGCGACCGTCGTCTTCGCGCAGCTGCACATGCACGCTTTCGCTGCGCGAGGTCGGCACGTTCTTACCCACGTAGTCGGCGCGCACGGGCAGCTCACGATGGCCGCGATCGACCAGCACCGCCAGTTGTACGGCCCGCGGCCGCCCCACGTCGCGCAGCGCGTCGAGCGCGGAGCGCACCGAGCGCCCGGAATACAGCACGTCGTCGACGAGAATCACCAGTGCGTCGTCGATTCCGCCGGCCGGGATCGAGGTGGCCTCGAGCGGCCGGGGCGGCTTTTGCATCAAATCGTCGCGGTACAGGGTGATGTCCAAGGCGCCGTGGCCCACGTCGACACCGCTGAATTCGCCGATGTGGGCGGCCAGCCGCTTAGCCAGGGTCACCCCGCGGGTCGGGATACCCAGCAGCACCACCCGTGGCGCGGCGGCACCGTCCAGCGCCGTCTTTTCGATGATCTGATGCGCAATACGAGAAATGGTGCGGCCGACGTCGGCCGTAGACATCAATTCCCTGCCGGTGGCGGCATCCCCCGCAGCACTCATGCGAGACCTTGACCTCCTTCTCCGCCTCGCCGGACGGATCGTTAAAGGATGTCGACTGCCCGGCAGCGTAGCACTTCCGCTCTTGTCGCTCGCCGCGCGGTCAACGTGTCGGTCTCCACGCGTAGTATCGAAAGTATGTTCGAAGCAGGGGTGCTCGCGGTCGTGGACCCGCATGCCGACGAGTCGACGCTGGTAGCGCGGATCGCCGAGTTGGAGGCGGTCAAGTCTGCGGCGTCCGCGGGCCAGGCGCGTGCGGCCGCGGCGCTGGATGCGCTGCGCCGCTCCAACGAGGCCGGCGCGGGAGTCCCGGCCGCCCAGCGCGGGCGCGGGGTCGCCAGCGAGATCGCGCTGGCGCGACGGGATTCGCCGGCCCGCGGTGGACGGCACCTCGGATTCGCCAAGGCCCTGGTGCACGAGATGCCGCACACGCTCGCCGCGCTCGAGGCGGGGCGGTTGTCGGAATGGCGGGCCACCCTGATCGTTCGGGAATCGGCGTGCCTGGACGTTGACGACCGTCGCGCGCTGGACGCTGAGATGTGCGCCGACGGGTCGAAGCTGGACGGGATGGGTGATGCGCGGGTCGCCGCGGCGGCCAGGGCGATCGCGTACCGGCTCAATGCGCGGGCGGTGGTCGATCGCGCCGCCAAGGCCGAATCCGAACGCACGGTGACGATTCGTCCGGCCCCCGACACCATGACATGGCTGACGGCGCTCCTTCCCGTGGCCCAGGGTGTGTCGGTGTACGCGGCGCTCAAGCGGGCCGCCGACACCACGTTCGATGACCGCACACGCGGACAAGTGATGGCCGACGCGTTGGTCGAGCGCGTCACGGGACGACCCGCCGAGGTCGCCCAACCGATCGCGGTCAACCTGGTCATCTCCGACGAGACGCTGCTGGGTTACGACGACACCGCGGCATTGGTCGACGGGTACGGCCCGATACCGGCGGCCGTGGCCCGCCACCTGGTGAGCGACGCGGTCGTCGATGACCGGTCCCGGGCCACGCTGCGGCGGCTCTATCGGCACCCCAGTTCGGGGGCTCTGGTGGCCATGGAGTCGCGGGCGCGTTGCTTCCCAAAGGGGCTTGCCACGTTCATCGGCCTGCGCGATCAGCGCTGTCGCACTCCCTACTGTGACGCCCCGATCCGCCACCACGACCACGCGCAGCCACATCATCGCGGCGGTGCGACCACCTGGGAGAACGGGCTGGGAATGTGCGAGCGCTGCAACTATGCCAAGGAGGCAGCCGGCTGGCGCGTCACCGCAACCATGGACGAAACGGGCAGGCACACAGCCGAATTCACGACGCCCGCCGGGATGCACTACCAATCCGGCGCGCCGCCGCCGCCCGGACCGCTCGACGTTTTCGTCAGTGAGGTGGAAGCCCGGATCACCGTCGCGCTCGCCGAGTTCCACGCCGCCTAAGCTGGGTGGAATGACGGGTCTTGATTTCGACGCTCTCTACCGCGGTGAAAGTCCAGGCGAAGGCATGCCGGCGATGACCACACCACCGTGGGATACCAAGGCACCCAAGGAGAATGTCATCGCGTGGCACACCGGCGGCTGGGTCCACGGTGACGTTCTCGACATCGGCTGCGGGCTCGGTGACAACGCCGTCTACCTGGCCAAGAACGGATACCGAGTGACGGGGCTCGACATCTCCCCGACCGCGCTGATCACCGCCGAGAGGCGGGCGAGCGACGCCGGGGTCGACGTGAAGTTCGCGGTGACCGACTCCACCAAGCTCGAGGGCTACACCGACGCCTTCGACACGATCGTCGACAGCGGCATGTTCCACTGCCTCGACGACGACGGCAAACGCAGCTACGCCGCCGCCGCCCACCGGGCTACCAGGCCGGGCGCCACCCTGCTCATCAGCTGCTTCTCCGACGCCAACCCGACCGACACGGAATGGCCTCGGCCGGCAGTGTCGGAGCAGACGCTGCGCGACGTCCTGGGCGGCGCCGGCTGGGACATCCAAGCGCTGGAACCCGCCACCGTGCGACGCGAAGTCGACGGGAATGAGATCGAAATGGCGTTCTGGTACGTCCGCGCGCAGCGGCGCGCATTAACCTAACCGCGTGAATCGCTTGAACCTCCGGGTCAATCAGGCCTCCATCCGCGAGGTGTGCGACGCCGGCGTGCTGGCGGGTGCGGTGACGGTGGTCTGGCAGCGCGGGGAATTGCTGCAGGTCAACGAGATCGGCTACCGCGACATCGACGCGGGGCTGCCGATGGGCAGGGACACGCTGTTTCGCATCGCGTCGATGACCAAGCCGGTCACGGTCGCGGCGGTGATGAGCCTGGTCGACGAGGGCAAGCTGGCGCTCAAGGACCCGGTCGTGCGCTGGGCGCCGGAGCTGGCCGACGTGCGGGTGCTGGACGACCCGCACGGTCCGCTGGACCGAACGCACCCGGCGCGGCGCGCCATCCTGATCGAGGACCTGCTCACGCACACCAGCGGCCTGGCCTACGCGTTCTCGGTGTCCGGGCCGATTTCGAAGGCCTACATGCGGCTGCCGTTCAACCAGGGCCCGGACGCCTGGCTGAGCGAGCTGGCCAAGCTGCCGCTGGTGCATCAGCCCGGCGAACGGGTCACCTACAGCCACGCCATAGACCTGCTGGGCGTCATCGCTTCCCGCATCGACGGCAAGCCGTTCCACCAGGTCCTCGACGACCGGGTCCTGGCCCCGGCGGGCATGCCGGACACCGGATTCTTCGCTTCCGCCGAGGCGCGCCGGCGCGCCGCGACCATGTACCGGCTCACCGACGAACACGAGCTGCAGCACGGCGTCATGGGCCCGCCGCACATCGAGCCACCGTCGTTCTGCAACGCCGGGGGCGGATTGTGGTCGACCGCCGACGACTACCTCCGGTTCGTGCGGATGCTACTCGGCGACGGGACGGTCGACGGCGTGCGGGTGCTGTCCCCGGAGTCCGCCCGGTTGATGCGGACCGACCGGCTCACCGACGAACACAAGCGACACAACTTCCTGGGGGCGCCGTACTGGGTCGGCCGCGGGTTTGGGTTGAACCTGTCGGTGGTGACCGATCCGCAGAAGTCCGCCCCGCTGTTCGGGCCCGGCGGGCTGGGGACTTTCAGCTGGCCCGGCGCCTACGGGACGTGGTGGCAGGCCGACCCGAGCGCGGACCTGATCCTGCTGTACCTGATCCAGAACCTGCCCGACCTGACCGTGGACGCGGCCACGGCCGTCGCGGGCAACACGTCGCTGGCGAAACTCCGCACGGCGCAACCGAAGTTCGTCCGCCGCACCTATCAAGCGCTCGGCCTCTAGCGCCATGGTCGATTACCCGCCCGACCGCATCAGCGGACCGCGGCTGGTGCTGCGCCCGCCCGTGCTCGCCGACGCCGGCGCGCTCTTCCAACGGGTCGCCCGCGACCCCGAGGTCACCAAGTATCTGCTGTGGGCACCGCATCCCGACGTGGCGGCGACGCGGCGGGTGATCACCGAAAAGCTCAACGTCAGCGACGACGAGCGGACGTGGGCGATCGAGTTGAAGCACAGCGGCGACATCATCGGGCTGACCAGCTGCCGACGCCCGGTGCCGCACTCGGTCGAGATCGGTTACTGCCTCGGTCGGCGGTGGTGGGGCAAGGGCTACATGTCCGAGGTACTCGATCTGCTGCTGACCGCGCTGGAGGCCGATCGCGGGGTGTACCGCGTGTGGGCAACCTGCAGCCCCGCTAACGACCGCTCGGCGCGGTTACTGGAGCACGCCGGTTTCGCCTTGGAGGGGCGGCTGGCCAGGCACGCCGTCTACCCCACCATGGGGCCCGAACCGCGGGACGCCCTGCTCTACGCCAAGATCCTGCGCTGACCCCTTGGAGCTCGCATGTGCGTCCAGCGTGAAACATTGCCAAAATCTGCGCTCTGAGCGCACTTTCGAAGTCACTTGACCGCATCACAATTCGTCCAACACGGCCAGTGCGGCCGCGCGTGCAGGCGATCAGGACACACCAACCACTGTCCGATTGCTCTTGGGTTGGGGCCCCGCCGCAGTTTCCAGGCCGGGCGGGACCAAACGTGTCGGCACCAAAGGCACCGCCGCCAACGGGAACAACCCACATAGCGCCCAGGCCGCCGGATATTCGGCCGCCATGATCAATGCGCCGAAGAGCGGCGGCCCGGCGGCGGCCATCAGCCGCTGGGTGGTGTTCTGCAGGCCAAGCGCGCGTCCGCTCCAGAACGGCCCAGCGAACTCGGTGATTGCGGTGGCCTCCAACCCATTGTCGAGCACCGCGATCACCGAAATGGCGATCATGAGCAACACGTCATAACCCGAACCGGTGTTATCGGTGAGAGCGAGCAGGAATAGGACCAGGGCGGCGGCGATGGCGATTATGCGGACCGGGCGCATGCGCGAGCCGATGCGATCAGACCAGCGGCCGACCGCGATTCGCCCCAGCGCGCCCAGTATTTGGGAGAGGGTGACCAGACCCCCGGCGGCCGCCACCGACCAGCCATGGTGATTCATCAGCCAAACGAGCACGAATGTGACGGTCAGGGTCTGAGGCATCATCAGCAGGGCGGCTACCGCGTGGATCCGCCACAGCACTAACGAGCCGCGATACGGACTCGCCAGGTCCTCCCGGGCGGCCGTCTTGCGGGATTTTCGGGGCGGATCGACGATTCCGATCGCGCTCGCCACTGCCGCCAGCGTGCACATCAGTGCGAGGAACATCAGCCCCCGGTGCGGGCCACTTTCTGAGAGCTCCGGGATGATCAAAGCGCCCAGGGCGATTCCCAACGGTTGCGCGGTTTGGCGGATGCCCATCGCCAGGCCGCGTTGCTGCGGTGGGAACCAGGCGGACACCAGCCGTCCGCCGGCCGCGTTGCAACTGGCCGCGGCCATCCCGCCGATGAGCAGAAAGATACCGGCCATCAGCAGCGAATGGGCTGACGCCGCAGCATAGGCCGCAGCCGCAGTGAGCGCCGAGCCCGTGGTGAGCACGATCCGCTCGCCGACGCGGTCCACCACGTAGCCCCACAAAACCAGCGTGACGACCATGCCCCAGCTGGGCATCGACGACAGCAGGACGGCTTCGGTCAGCGGAATGCCGCGGCGAGCTTCCAGCGAAGGGATCAGGAACGCAACGCCATTGATGAAAAGGAAAGAACTTGCCGTTACTCCCAACGAGATGATCATGATCGACCACCGCGCGCCCGCGCCGAGTTCGAATGTGGTGTCCGTTTCCGCCAACATGCACCCATGTTGGCACCGCCAGAGCGGTGTAACTTATTGAACCTTAAGGTAATTCCTAACTAGTCGTTAGCATCGGATCATCGGCCTGATTCTTAGTGAACCACGAAATACGTTGAGCGTCTTGTAATTTGAATCGCACCCGTCGTGTTCCGGCAGGACCGGCGAGTATCCGCAATTCACAGCTCAAACCTAGTGGTTGCATAGGATGCAGCGGAATGATCGGGCAAGACCCAAATTCCCCTTCGGGCCGATCTGTCGATCTCAGCGATTTCTCAACGGGGCTGCCCTAGACATGGACAACAACGACACCGGAAGATCACTACCTGTGAATGACGTTGCGAAACATGCCTTGACCAAGGTGCCGGCGGTCACGCTGGGTTTTTGGATAATCAAGATCCTGGCGACGACGCTGGGCGAGACGGGCGGCGACACCGTCACGATGACGCTGAATTGGGGCTACGTGGCCGGCGTCGCGCTTTTCGGCGTCGCTCTCATAGCACTGGTGGTCGCGCAGATCCTCGCCAAGCGTTTCCATGCGACTCTTTACTGGGCGACGATCGCCGCGTCGACGACGTTCGGCACGACGTTGGCCGATTTCGCCGATCGGTCCCTGGGGATCGGTTACACGGGCGGATCGCTGCTGCTTTTGGCTTGCCTCCTGGCTACCTTGGGGCTTTGGCGGTGGTCGCAGGGAACGGTATCGGTGAACACCGTTTCGACGCCGAAAGTAGAGGCGTTCTACTGGGCGACCATCACGTTTTCACAGACGCTGGGCACCGCGCTCGGCGATTGGCTCGCCGATACTCGCGGATTCGGCTACGAACGCGGCGCGCTGGTATTCACCGCGGCCCTCGCCGCCGTTGTAGCCCTGTATTACTGGACGGCGGTCCCGCGTGTCGCCTTGTTTTGGGTCGCATTCATACTGACCCGGCCGCTGGGCGCAACAGTGGGGGACTTCCTTGACAAGCCGGTCGCCGACGGCGGCCTGGCCTTGAGCCGTCCGTTGGCCTCGGCGGGCATCGCCGTAGTCGTTGTGGTGTTGCTCATCGTCCTGCCGCAGCGTGCGGGACGTCACCCCGGTCACCCGAGTGAGAGAGCGGCAGAAGCCTAATCAGCGGGCGACACCAACTCAGCTTTCAGGCGTCTTCGGTAACCGCGCGCGCGACGCTGTCACCGTTGAGCGCCGAGGCATCCGCGGGCAGCGCGAACACCGGGAACGCCGAACCGACCGCCGCCGTCGCCGCGTTCCGTTGGGCCTCCATTCGTGCCAGCGCGGCCTCGGTGAAGACTGACAGCCCGAGTTCGGGGTTGTAGCCGTGGATTTCTTTGACGTCGAGCTGCGCGAGGAAATAGACGATCTCCTTGGAGACCACCTGGCCCGGGACCAGCACGGGGAAGCCGGGCGGGTAGGGCACCACGAACGTGGTGGAGACCAGGGTCCGACCCTCGGCCAGCCGTCGCCCGGCCATGCCGATCAGCACGTGCTCGCGGTCCGACTCTTCGTATCCGGCGTAGAAGGCCGAACGCATGTCGCCGAACTTGCAGGCGTCGACGGGACGGAAGGCGACGTCGAATTCGCTGAAATCGGGTAGGTGCGGCAGGTCCTCGGTGATTTCCTCCACCCGGCGCTGCTGCAGGGCGCGGTCCTCCTTGCCGCCGAAGCTCTCGCTGCGCTCGAAGTCGGTCGCGATCCGCCGCAGCACGTCGAGCAGGTAATGCACGCTCGACCAGGTGACCCCGATGGTGAAGATCAGCAGCACGCTGTTGATCGAGGTCTTGTTGATCTGGATGCCGAACCGGTCCATCAAAATCTTCTCGCGGAAGTCGTACCCGTTCATTCCGGTCTTGCCGACGAACAGGGTGACCCGCGTCGCGTCGAGCACGAACTGGTCCGACCGCCACGCCTCGTTCCACTCGGCCAGGGCGCCCTGCCTGACCTGGCGGTACGAGCTGACCGACGACGCCCGGAACTCGTCGGGCACCAGGTCGGATTCGTCGAGGATGCGGAACCACTTGCCGATCAGCCGGTCCTTGCGGACCCGGTGGCGGAACACCAGCGACATGTTGTATACGTTGCGGACCAACTCGAAGCCTTCGATGTCGACCTGCCGACGCGCCAGGTCCAACGACGCCAGCAGCTGCTGGTTCGGCGATGTCGAGGTGTGGGTCAGAAACGCCTCGGCGAACTCGTCGCGGGTGAGCGCCTTGAAATCCTGGTCGCGGACATGGATCATCGACGCCTGCCGAAACGCCGACAGCGACTTGTGCGTGGAATGCGTCGCGTACACCCGGACTCGCGCGCGGGCCGGGTCGGGAAGCAGCCGGCGATCCACCCACTCGGATCGGTCGACCCCCTCCATCGACGCGGCCCAATCACGGTACTCCGCAGCGTATTCCGGTGACGCCAGCATCTGCTCGAGGCGTTCCGCGGACACCATCGCGGTCCGCTGCCGGGCCCACGGCACCGCAGTCGCGAACGCATACCACGCCTCGTCCCACAGGAAGCAGATGTCCGGCTTGATCGCGAGCACCTCCTCCATCACCCGGCGTGGGTTGTAGACGACGCCGTCGAAGGTGCAGTTGGTGAGCAGCAGCATGCGCACCCGATGCAGCTGGCCGGCGGCCTCGAGCTCGAGCAGCGCCTTCTTGATCGTGTGCAGCGACACCGCACCGTAGATCGCGTACTCGGGCAGCGGGTAGGCGTCCAGGTACCGCGGGTAGGCCCCGGCAAGAACCAGGCCGTAGTGGTGCGACTTGTGGCAGTTGCGGTCGATGAGCACGATGTCGCCCGGGCGCGTCAGGGCCTGCACGACGATCTTGTTGGCGGTTGAGGTCCCGTTGGTGACGAAGTAGGTGTGATTGGAGTTCCAGGTCACGGCCGCCTTGTCCATCGCCGCCTTGATGTTGCCGTGCGGGTCCAACAGCGAGTCCAGCCCCCCGGATGTGGTCGACGTCTCGGCCATGAAGATGTTGCGGCCGTAGAACTCGCCCATGTCCTGCAGGGACTTGGAGTTGAAGATGCTTGCGCCCCGCGCGACGGGAAGCGCGTGGAATTGGCCGACCGGGGCCGCCGCGTAGGCGCACAGGGCGTCAAAAAACGGTGTGGCGAAACGGTTTCGCAGGCCGGCGAGCACGGTGCAGTTCAGGTCGGTGACGTCGTTGAGCCGGTAGAACGTTCGGTCGTAGACGTCGGGTTCGTCCTCGGTCTCCGCGGCGATCGACTCGTCGGTGAGCAGGTAAAGGTCGATGTGTGGCCGCAGCTCCCTGATCCATTCGGCGCATTCCACCCAGTCCTGGGTGTTCGTCGCCGCCGCCTCGTCGTCGGCGGCGCCCAGCAGCGTGTTCATCAACGGCACCCGGTCGCGCGACCGCAGCGGCAGGTCGTGGCGGATGATCGCCGCCTGAATCTCACCGTTCAGCGCGACCGCGGTGATGGCGTCTTCGATGCTCGGCACCACCAGCAGCTCGTACTGGACCTCGTCGGACGGTTTGCGCAGCGCCCGCAGGCACTCGGCCAGGCTGTCGGGAGCCGTCGCCGGGGCATCGTCGGCGAGCAGCACCGTGTAGAACTGCTGCTGTTTGGCCTGAGCGACTAGCTCCTGCTCGGCCAGCGGCCCGGAGGTGTCGAACAGCCCCGCGCGGTCGCCGTATTCGGACAGCAGGCGCACGGCCAGCGACACCTCCTCGGCGAGCCGCACCGTCGACAGCATGTCGAGGTGGGCGCGGAAGGTCGCCAGGCTTGTCGAACCCGGGTACAGCCAGTACCGCTCGTAGGCACCGAGCCGATCCATCAGTCGCCGCACCCGGCACACGTCGTGGTCGATGTCCAACCCGGCGCGGTTGACCTCCGCGAGGTGACGGCACGCGTCGTCGAGCAGGTTCCACGTGTCCAGGCGGGTGTACGACGGGTTGGCGACCGCCGCCAGCGCGGACACACGAAGTCGACGCGGGCGGGCGCTGTTTCGAATCATGTCGTCACCTTCTTCGCATCAGTGCAACTCGTAATTATCCCGCGCGAGACGGAAATAATGACCACTGCTGCCGTCAGTGCATGTCATGCCCGAGATTTCGCTGTCACATGTGAGCGAGTTGAGCGACCGGGTCTGGCCGTAGTCCAGCACCGGGGATCCGGGGTCTTTGAGCGTGTCTGTGTGGCAAGACATTTGGGGCGCGCTCCCCTGCCGCATGCTGACCCGATCCCCCCAGCCGCCCATGCACGGCGTCGGGCGGGGCGACGCGACCCAGGTGTGGTCGCGGATCTCGCACGCCGCGAATGTCGTCGCATCCGACTGACCCAGTCCGCAGTAGACGTTTCCCGACGGTGACTGAAACGAGTAGTACGGCTCGGCGCGCGCGGTTGCCGCGCATGGCGACAACGCCAGCGCGGCGAGAGACAGCGAGACCGCCACGGTCGCCGTCTGTTTCATCATGAAACGCAGCATTCCATAGGTAGCCGCCATTGTGGCCCGCCCGCGTTCACCGCGGGATCGTTTCGCCGACTATCGGATCGGGCCGGTCAGCGATCCGGCTCTTCGTCGCCGTCGTCCAGGACCCGCCGATCTGCCCGGCTGCCCTCCATCCACCGCAGCACCGGAAGCTCCCAGCGGCGCGCCGGCAGGTCGGTGACGTCGCTCAGCGACCGCACCACGGCCTGCGTCAGCCCCATGATCGCGGCCATCACCGGCAGCAGCGGCTGCAGCGGCTTGGCCGCCGAGCGGACCGTGCTCATGCGGCGGGCCACGATCAGGCGTTCGATCGAGTGATACAGCCAGGCGCCGACGCCCAGCGCGTAGATCGAGAGCGCCGATGCGACGATGGTCCACCCGTAGGCGGCGCACACGACGGCGCCCAGTACCACCGTCGCCGCCAGGAAGGCGGCAACGGCGACGCGCAGCTCCAGCCGGGTCATGACTGCGTTCCCCGCTCCTCCGGCCTGCCTTGGGTGCCGGAACGGACCGCCCGGGCGGCCGCCCGGATCTGCGGCGTCACCAGCATGACCTGGCCCAGCACCCCGTTAACGAAGCCCGGCGATTCGTCGGTGGACAGCTCCTTGGCCAGCTGGACGGCCTCGTCGACGGCTACCGGCTCCGGGACGTCGTCGGCGTAGAGCAGCTCCCACACCGCGACCCGCAGAATGGCCCGGTCGACCGCGGGCAGCCGGTCCAGCGTCCAGCCCTGCAGGTGTGAGCTGAGCAGGTCGTCGATGTGCGCGGTGTGGGCACTGACCCCCCGAGCCGCCGCGGCCGCGTACGGGTGCAGCGGCGCCACGTCCGGGTTCGCTTCGGCCAGCGCGGTGCGAACGTCGGCGACCTCCGCCGGGGTCAGCCCTCGGGCCTCGGCCTCGAACAACAAGTCGACGGCGCGCTTGCGCGCCTGATGACGCCCCTTAACAGGCATTGGGCCTACTCACGCGTTGACGCGGCCCAGGTAGCTGCCGTCGCGCGAGTCCACCTTCAGCTTGTCTCCGGTGTTGATGAACAGCGGCACTTGGATCTGCGCGCCGGTCTCCAGGGTGGCCGGCTTGGTGCCCGCGCTGGACCGGTCGCCCTGCAGGCCCGGCTCGGTGTGGGTGACCTCGAGTTCGACGGTCACCGGCAGCTCGATGTACAGCGGCGCTCCGTTGTGGAACGCCACCTGCACCGGCAGGCCCTCGAGCAGGAACCGCGCGGCGTCGCCGACCAGGGACTCCGGCAGCGGGTGCTGCTCGTAGTCGTCGCTGTCCATGAACACGAAGTCCGCGCCGTCGCGGTACAGGTAGGTCGTATCGCGCCGGTCCACGGTGGCGGTGTCCACCTTCACGCCGGCGTTGTAAGTCTTGTCGACCACCTTGCCGGACAGCACGTTCTTCAGCTTGGTGCGCACGAAGGCCGGCCCCTTGCCGGGTTTGACGTGCTGAAACTCAACGATCTGCCACAGCTGGCCGTCGATCACCAGCACCAGTCCGTTCTTGAAGTCGGCAGTCGTTGCCACGGTCCGTGTATCTCCTAGAGGATGGCCAGTTCCTTGGGGAACCGGGTCAGCAGTTCCGGGGTCTGCCGGGCTGTGTGTGACGTCGCTCGCCCTGTTTCAGACGCCACCACCAGGGTGTCCTCGATGCGGACACCGCCGCGGCCGGGTAAGTAGACGCCGGGCTCCACGGTCACTACGGAGCCCGCAAGTAGTGTACCGGCGGACGTGGCCCCGATTCCCGGCGCTTCGTGGATCTGCAGGCCCACGCCGTGCCCCAAACCGTGGCCGAACTGCTCGCCGTAGCCGGCATCGGCGATCAGCTGGCGAGCCGCGGCGTCCACGTCGCGCAGGCCGGCGCCCGGCTTCAACGCCTCGCGTCCGGCCCGCTGCGCTTCGGCGACCAGTTGATATATCTCCAGCTGCCAGTCGGCGGCCTTGCCCAGCACGAACGTGCGGGTCATGTCGGAGTGGTAGCCGGCGACCAGCGCGCCGAAGTCGATCTTGACAAAATCGCCCTCCGCGAGCACCGCGTCGGTCGGACGGTGGTGCGGGATAGCCGAATTCGGCCCGGCGGCCACGATGGTGTCGAACGAGATCGCATCCGCGCCGTGGTCGAGCATCAGCGACTCCAGCTCGCGGCTCACCTCGCGTTCGGTTCGGCCGGGACGCAGCCCGCCGCGCGCCACCAGGTCGGCCAGCGCGGCGTCGGCCGCCTCGCAGGCCAGACGCAGCAGCGCCACCTCGCCGGCGTCTTTGACCTCGCGCAGGGCCTCGACGGTCCCGGCGGCCCGCACCAGCTCGGTGCTGGCCTTGCGGTCATCGACCTCTCCCTTCAGCGCGTCGAAGCCGTCGACGGTGACCACATTGCTTTCGAAGCCAAGCTTGCCGACGCCCGCCTCGGCGGCCAGGCCCGCCAGGTGGCGCCCGACGGCCCGCTCGATGGTGATCTCGAGGTCGGGCGCCTGCGCCGCCGCCTGGGTGCGGTAGCGGCCGTCGGTGGCGAGCACGGGACCGCGGTCGTCGGCGAACACCAGCAACGCGCCGTTCGAGCCGGAGAAACCCGACAGATAGCGCACGTTGATCAGGTCCGTGACCAGCATCGCGTCCAGCCCCCTGGCACTGATTTGCGCTTTCAGATTGTCTCGCCGCTGGGAATGTGTCACGACCCTTGACGGTACTCGCTACGCTTTTCCTTCATGAGGAGCTGGATGGTGCGTGGATTGGTGTTCGCCGCCGCGATGGTCGTCGTCCGTTTGTTCCAGGGGGCGCTGATCAACGCGTGGCAGACGCAGGCGGGGCTGATCAGCATAGCGCTGCTGCTCTTGTTTGTGATCGGCGTTGTCGTGTGGGGGGTGATCGACGGCCGGGCCGATGCCACCGCCAACCCGGATCCGGATCGCCGGGGGGACCTGGCGATGACCTGGCTGCTTGCCGGACTCGTGGCGGGCGTCCTCAGCGGCGCGGTCTCCTGGTTCATCGCCCTGTTCTACAAGGGCCTGTACACCGGGGGGCTGATCAACGAGGTGACAACGTTCGCGGCGTTTACCGCGCTCCTCGTCTTCCTGCCCGGGATCATCGGCGTGTCCGTGGGCCGCTGGCGGATCGACCGGCAATTCGAGAAGGCGCCGGAAAAGCACCACGGCCTCGACGTTAAGCGGGACGGGGACACCGACGTCTTCTCCGCGGTTCGCGGCGACGACACGCCGACCGGCGAGATACCCGCGCAGACGGCGGCCGGCGCCCAGACCGAGGAACGAACCGGGGCGGTCGCCACGGCCGAACGCGAGGCACCCACGGAAACCATCCCGACCAGGGGGCACGAAGCGGCTACCGAAACGATCCCCACGGCCGGCGACGACGCGAAGACCGAGGTGATCCGCACGGACACCGACCACAGGCACGCCAAGCCGGGTTCGGAGCCGGAGCAGGGTTAACCCTCAGGCGCTGCCTCAGCCAGGTAGCGCAGGGCAAGCAGGTAACCCCTGATTCCCAGCCCGACGATCACTCCGGTCGCGACCGGGCTGATGTAGGAGTGACGCCGAAACTCTTCGCGCGCATGCACATTGGAGATGTGCACCTCGATCAGCGGCGCGCTCAGCTCGGCGCACGCATCGCGCAGCACAACCGACGTGTGCGTCAGGCCGCCGGCGTTGAGGATCACCGGCTCGCCGGCATCGGCGGCCAGGTGGATCCAGTCCAGCAACTGGGCTTCGTCATCACTTTGCCGCACAACCGCTTTGAGGCCCAGGGCGGCGGCTTCGCGCTCGATCAGCGCGGCCAGCTGGTCGTGCGTCGTGTCCCCGTACACGTCGGGCTCGCGCCCGCCCAGCCGGCCCAGGTTGGGGCCGTTGATGACGTTCACCGTGACGGTCATGAGGCTCCGACCTCCGGGGAGAGGCCCGCGTAAGCGGCCGCCAGTAGCGACGGGTCCGGTCCCGTCAGCCGGCCGGGCTTGGCCAGTCCGTCGAGGACGACGAACCGAAGCACACCGGCCCGGGTCTTCTTGTCCCCGGCCATGTATTCCAGCAACTGCGGCAACGCGTCGGCGTCGTAGCTGACCGGCAGGCCAAGGGAAGTCAGGATGGTGCGGTGGCGCTGCGCGGTGGCGTCGTCCAGCCGGCCTGCAAGCCTGGCCAGCTCCGCGGCGAACACCAGGCCCACCGACACCGCGGCGCCATGCCGCCACTGGTAGCGCTCGCGGCGCTCGATCGCGTGCCCCAAAGTGTGGCCGTAGTTCAGGATTTCGCGGAGCTCCGATTCCTTCTCGTCGGCGGCGACGACCTCGGCCTTGACGGCGATCGCGCGCCGGATCAGCTCCGGCAGCACGTCCCCCGCGGGGTCCAGCGCGGCCTGCGGGTCGGCCTCGATGAGGTCCAGGATCACCGGGTCGGCGATGAACCCCGCCTTGACCACTTCGGCCATCCCGGCGGCGAGTTCGTTGTGCGGCAAGGTTTCCAGCGTCGCCAGGTCGACCAGAACGGCGAGCGGCTGATGAAACGCGCCGACCAGGTTCTTGCCCGCCTCGGTGTTGATACCGGTCTTGCCGCCCACGGCCGCGTCGACCATGCCGAGCAACGTGGTCGGCACGTGGACGATGTCGACGCCGCGCAGCCAGGTGGCCGCCGCGAAGCCGCCGACGTCGGTGGCCGCGCCGCCGCCGAGGCTGACCAACGCGTCCTTGCGGCCGATTCCGATGCGGCCCAACACTTCCCAGATGAATCCCACGACCGGCAGGTCCTTGCCGGCCTCGGCGTCCGGGATCTCGATGCGGTGCGCGTCAACTCCCTTGTCGGCCAAGCGACTTCGGATCGCCTCGGCGGTCTGGGCCAGCACGGGTTGGTGCAGGATCGCGACGCGGTGCCGGGTGGAAAGCAGGTCTTCCAGCTCGTCGAGCAGGCCGGTCCCGATCACCACCGGGTATGGCTGGTCGACGGCCACGAACACGGTGACCGGCCCGTCATTGTGGGTCATTGGCCCGCTCTGCATGCTTTGGGGACCGGTGCCTGCAGCCGCGACAGGATGTGGCGCACCACCGCCCCGGGATTGCGGCGGTTGGTGTCGACGCGGATGGTCGCGACGCGCCGATACAGCGGCACCCGCTTGGCCATCAGGGCTTTGAATATCGAGTATTTCTCGGCCTCGTCTCCGGCCAGCAGCGGCCGCACGGTGCTCCCCCCGGTGCGCCGCACCCCTTCGCGGGCACCGATCTCCAGGTAGATGACGGTGTGCCCGGCGAGCGCGTCGCAAACCCCCGGGCTGGTGACGGCGCCGCCGCCCAGCGAGAGGACGCCGTCGTGGTCGGCCAGCGCCGCGCGCACCACGTCTTCCTCGATCCGGCGGAACTCCTGCTCCCCGTCCGTGGCGAAGATGTCGGCGATGGTGCGGCCGGTCTGCTGCTCGATCGCCGCGTCGGTGTCGAGCAGGCCGACCCCGAGCGCCTTGGCCAGCCGCCGCCCGATGGTGGACTTGCCCGAGCCCGGCAGTCCCACAAGTACCGCTTTGGGTGCCATGTCAATAACCCCAGCGCCTAACCTGACATTCGCGCGGCGGGCGATTCCCGGACGGCGACCGCGCGCTGGTAGGACTCGATGTTGCGGCGGATTTCGGTCAGCGAATCGCCGCCGAACTTCTCCAGTGCCGCGCGGGCCAGCACCAGCGCCACCATGGTCTCGACCACGACCCCGGCGGCCGGCACCGCGCACACGTCCGAGCGCTGATGGATGGCGACGGCCTCGTCGCCGGTCGCCATGTCGACGGTGGCCAGCGCCCGCGGCACGGTCGAGATGGGTTTCATCGCGGCCCGCACCCGCAGCGGCTGCCCGTTGGTCATGCCGCCTTCCAGCCCGCCCGCCCGGTTGGTCGAGCGAACGACGCCGTCGGGCCCCGGGTACATCTCGTCGTGCGCGCGGCTGCCGCGGCGGCGGGCGGTCTCGAAACCGTCGCCGATCTCGACGCCCTTGATCGCCTGTATGCCCATGACGGCTGCGGCCAGCTGACTGTCCAGCCGGTTGTCACCGCTGGTGAACGATCCCAGCCCCACGGGCAGGCCCAGCGCCACGACCTCCACCACCCCGCCGAGGGTGTCGCCGTCCTTCTTGGCCGCCTCGATCTCGGCGATCATGGACTTTTCGGCGTCCTCGCCGAACGCGCGCACCGGGCTGGCGTCGATCGCCGGCAGGTCCTCCGGGCGCGGCGGCGGACCGTCGTAGGGTGCCGACGGGCCGATCGCGATCACGTGCGAGAGCACCTCGACGCCCAGCGCCTGACGCAGGAACGACCGCGCGACGGTCCCGGCCGCGACGCGGGCCGCGGTCTCCCGGGCGCTGGCCCGCTCCAGCACCGGGCGGGCGTCGTCGAAGCCGTACTTGAGCATGCCCGCGTAGTCGGCATGGCCGGGTCGGGGCCGGGTGAGTGGGGCGTTGCGGGCCGAGTCTTCCAGTTCGGTGGGGTCGACCGGGTCGGTGGCCATCACAGTTTCCCACTTCGGCCACTCGGTGTTGCCGATCTCGATGGCGATCGGCCCGCCGAGGGTGATGCCATGGCGTATCCCGGACAGGATGGTCACCGCGTCGCGCTCGAACTTCATCCGCGCGCCACGACCGTAGCCGAGGCGGCGACGGGCCAGCTGATCGCCGATTTCGGTGGAGGTCACTTCCACGCCGGCGACCATGCCTTCGACCACGGCCACCAACGCGCGGCCATGGGATTCCCCGGCGGTTATCCAGCGCAACACCCGGCTATTTTCCCATGCGCTCAACCAACCACGTGGCCCGGCGCGGATTTAAATCACAAAATGGCCAGGCTGACCGCGCCCGCGGTGGCCAGGCACATCGCGGGACCGTGCGGAACCGTAGCGGCGCGGGCGCCGCCAAAAACGAGCAGCCCGACCACGCCCCACAGCGCCGTCAGCAGCGGCGCGGCCAGCGCCGCCAGGAACCACACCGCGGCGCCGAAACAGCCGGCCAACCCACCCAGCCCGATGGCCAGCTTGACGTCGCCGGCCCCCATCGCCGGCGGCGCCGTCAGGTGCACCAGCAGATATATCCCGGCCAACGCGGCCGCCCCGGCCAGCGCGGGCAGCCCGCGGCCGGCCAGGACGGCGGCCACCAGGATCGCGACGGCCCCGGGCAGCGTCAGCAGGTTGGGCAAGCGGTGTTGCCGGATGTCGTAGCAGCTCAACACCGCCAGCCAGATGAGCACTGCGCCGGCCACACAGGCACGCATGCTGCGGGACGCTAACCCGAATCTCCCAGGGCGCAAGCCATCGCCTCGCGCGGCGCGGGCAGCCCGGTGAACTGTTCCACCTGCGAAAACGCCTGGTGCAGCAGCATCTGCAACCCGCTGATCACGCGGCCGCCCGCCGCCGCCACCGCGGCGGCCAGCGGCGTGGGCCACGGGTCGTAGACGGCGTCCAGGAGCACCGGGATCGCGGCGAACGCGCCGGCATACCGGGCGGCCACGCCCGCCGGAATGGTGCTGACCAGCACTTCCGCCGCGGCGACCTCCTCGGCCAACTCGCCGCTGTCCAGCCCACAGAACCGCGTCGCCACGCCGATTCGCGCGCCGAGGTCCACCAGCCGGGCCGCCTTCCGCGGGTCCCGAGCCACGACGGTGATGCCGGTGACGCCGAGTTCGGCCAGGCCCACGACCGCGGCCGGCGCGGTGCCGCCCGATCCACACACCAGCCCCCGTCCAGACGCTTCCCCTATTGGCGCTAGCGCCCCGCTAACCCCGTCGACATCGGTGTTGTCGGCCCGCCACCCCGTCGCCGTGCGCACCAGGGTGTTGGCCGAGCCGACCAGAACCGCGCGTTCCGTGCGCTCGTCGGCGAATCGCAGCGCGGCGAACTTGCCCGGCATCGTCACCGACACGCCGACCCACTCCGGCCCAAAGCCGCCGACCAGGCCCGGCAGTTCCTCGGCGCCGCACTCAATGCGCTCGTAGGTCCAGTCATGCAGACCCAACGCGCGGTAGGCGGCCAGATGCAGGTCCGGGGAGCGCGAATGGGCGATCGGCGAGCCCAGAACGCCGGCCTTGCGGGGCGCGTGGTCAGCGCGCGCTGTCGAGGACACCGTTGCGCTTAGCCAGCTCGATATTGGCCAAATGCTGCTGATAATCCTTCGTGAACAGCGTCGTGCCCTGGGCATCGATGGTGACGAAGTACAGCCAGTCGCCCTGCTCCGGATGCTCGGCGGCGCGCAGCGCGTCGTCGCCGGGCGAACAGATCGCCGTGGCGGGCAGTCCCTGGGACACGTAGGTGTTCCACGGCGTCCGCTGGGCGCGGTCCGCGTCGGTGGTGGCCACCTCCCGGCGGTCCAGCGGATAGTTCACGGTCGAGTCGAATTCCAGCGTGTGGTGGGCGTGCAGGCGGTTGTAGATGACCTGTGCCACCTTCGGGAAGTCCTGGGAATTGGATTCCTGCTGCACCAGCGAGGCGACCACCAGGATGTCGTAGGGCGACAAACCCATGGCCTGCGCGGAGTCTTGCAGGCCGGACTTCGTGTACTCCACGGCGCCGGCGCTGATCAGGCTGGTCAGGATGCTTTCGGCCGACGACGAGGGATCGACGTTGAAGGTCCCCGGCGCGATGAGGCCCTCGATCCGGCGATGGTCCTTACCCAGCTCGGTAACCGGCTCGACGGCCCACGGCGGGACCGCCAATGCCGTCGGCGTGCTGTCGGTTGCCGCGGCGCGCAGGTCGTCCATGGAGACGCAGCGCCGGTTGCCGTCGAGATCCACACAGGTGGCACGCGAAATCAGCGTCAGGATCCCGGACGTCACGACGTTGGTCTTCATGTCGGTGGTGTCGTCGAGCTGACGGCCTTCCGGGATGACCAGGCGCCCCACCCGGCTGTTCGGGTCGGCCAGCCGCGCGACGGCGTTGGCCGCCGGGATCTCGGTGCGCAGCCGGTAGAAGCCGGGCTGGATGGAGTTGATCGCGGTGTTGCCGTGCGCGGCGTTGACGAACGCGCGGACCGTGGCGACCACGCCCTGGTTGTGCAGCGTCTCCCCGACCATGGTGGTCGAGTCACCGGCTTGGATCTGAATCACGATGTCGCGCTTGCCGTCACCGGTGTAGTCGTCCCCGGACCCGAACACCGTGTTCCAGAGCCTGGTGCCGACGAAGACGGCGACCACCACCACCATGACGAACAGCGCGAGGGAGGCTCTGCCGGCGAAGCGCCGGCGCCGTTCGCTCTGTTCTGCGCGTCGGCGCGCCCGTCGGTCGACGCGGCTCGTCCTGCGCCGGGGCGGCCCGACCGCGCTCGGCTCGGCGCGCTCGCGCCGTGCGCTGTCAACCATCGGTGACCTCTCTCGCCACCTTTTTGGCACCCTCAGCCCGGCGTTGATCGAGCCAGCTCTGCAGGATCGCCACCGCGGCCGCCTGGTCGATCACCGCCCGCTGATCCTTGGCGCGCACACCCGCGGCCCGCAGTGACCGCTGGGCGCTCACGGTGGTCAGCCGCTCGTCGGCCAGCCGCACCGGTATGGGGGCAATCCGCCGGGCCAGCGTCTCGGCCAGCTCGATGGCGTCCTGGGCCGATGGCCCGGTGCGGTCGGCCAGGGTTCGCGGCAGTCCGACGACCACCTCGACCGCCTCCAGCTCGGCGGCGAGCTCGGCCAGCCGGCGCACGTGCTTGCCGGAACGGTCGCGGCGCACCGTCTCCACCGGAGTGGCCAGGATGCCGTCGGGGTCGCTGGCGGCCACGCCGATGCGCACACTGCCGACGTCGATGCCCAGGCTTCTCCCGGGTCGGGGCCCCCGCCCCGGATTGTCCTGGTCAGGATCGCCGGGCCGGTCGGGCAGGCGGTGCTGTGTCAAGACCACTCAACCGACCCGCGCTATCGCGGCGATCTCGGAGCGCACCGCGTCGAGCGCCGCGTCGATGCCGGCCGGGTCCTTTCCGGAGCCCTGCGCCAGGTCGGCCTTGCCGCCGCCGCGGCCGTCGACGGCCCCGGCGAGGTGCTTGATCAGGTCGTTGGCGCGGATGCCGAGATCCTGGGCGGCCGCATTGGCGGCGACCGCATAGGGCACGGATTTGTCGCCCGCTGAGTTGTCCGAGATCAGCGCCACCACCGCCGGATCGCTGCCCAGCTTGCCCTTGATGTCGCCGACCAGGGACCGCAGGTCCGCGGCCGTCATCCCACTCGACATCCGCTGCGCCACCACACGCACGTTACCGATGCGCTCGGCGCCGGCGGCGGCATTGGTCGCGGCGGCCCGGGCGCCCGCCAGTCGGGCGCGTTCGAGTTCCTTCTCGGCGGCCTTGAGCCGCTCCACCAGGTTGGCGACCCGGCCCGGCACCCGTTCGGACGGCACCTTCAGCGACGACGCCAGCCCGGCCATCAGCGCGCGCTCCCTGGCCAGGTGGCGGAACGACTCCAGCCCGACGTAGGCCTCCACCCGGCGGATCCCGGAGCCGATCGACGATTCGCCCAGGATGGTCACGGGACCGATCTGCGCCGAGTTGTGCACGTGCGTTCCGCCGCACAGCTCCAGCGAGAACGGCCCGCCGATCTCCACCACCCGCACCTCGTCGGGATAGGCCTCGCCGAACAGCGCCATCGCCCCCATCGCCTTGGCTTTCTCGAGCTGCTCGGTGAAGGTGTGCACCTCGAAGTCGGCCTGCACGGCCTGGTTGGTGACCTCTTCGATCTGGGTGCGCTGGTCTTCGGTCAACGGCCCCTGCCAGTTGAAGTCAAAACGCAGGTAACCCGGCCGGTTCAGCGATCCCGCTTGAACCGCGTTGGGCCCCAGCACTTGTCGTAGCGCGGCGTGCACCATGTGGGTGCCCGAGTGCCCCTGGGTGGCGCCCCGGCGCCAGCCCGGGTCCACCGCGGCGACGACGGTGTCGCCCTCCACGAATTCACCGGATTCCACGTTAACCCGGTGCACCCAAAGGGTTTTGGCGATCTTCTGCACATCGGAGACGGCGGCCCGGGCGCTCTCGTTGGCGCCGGTTCCGCTGATCGTGCCCTCGTCGGCGATCTGCCCACCCGACTCGGCGTACAGCGGGGTGCGGTCGAGCACCAGTTCGACGCGCTGCCCTTCCCCGGCTCCACCGGCTACGCCGTGCGCGACCACCGGCACCCGCTTGCCGTCGACGAAGATGCCCAAAATTCTTGCCTCGGAAGTCAATTCGGCGAATCCGGTGAACTCGGTGGGGCCGGCGTCGACCAGCTCCCGGTAGGCGCTCAGGTCGGTGTGCGCGTGTTTGCGCGCCGCGGCGTCGGCCTTGGCGCGGCGGCGCTGCTCGGCCATCAGTTCCCGGAAGCCGATTTCGTCGACCTGCAGGCCCGCCTCGGAGGCCATCTCGAGCGTGAGCTCGATCGGGAAGCCGTAGGTGTCGTGCAGGGTGAAGGCGTCCGAACCGGACACCACCGTGGCGCCCGCCGCCTTGGTGGCGCCGGCGACCTCCTCGAAAAGCTTCGAACCGGACGCCAGCGTGCGATTGAACGCGGTCTCCTCGGCGACGGCGATGCGCCGGATCCGGTCGAAATCGGTGACCAGCTCGGGATACGACGGGCCCATCGAGTCACGCACGGTGGCCATCAGTTTGCCGACGATCGGCCCCTCGATGCCCAGCAGCTTGGCCGAGCGGATCACCCGGCGCAGCAACCGGCGCAGCACGTACCCGCGTCCGTCGTTCCCGGGGCTGACGCCGTCGCCGATCAGGATCGCCGCGGTGCGGCTGTGGTCGGCGATGACGCGGTAACGCACGTCGTCCTCGTGGTTACCGACGTCGTAACCACGCGGGGCGCGCGCCGCGACGACATCGATGACTGGCCTCAACAGGTCGGTTTCGTAGACGTTGTGGACGCCCTGCAGCACGAACGCCACCCGCTCGACCCCCATGCCGGTGTCGATGTTCTTGCGCGGCAGCGGCCCGAGGATCTCGAAGTCGGTTTTGCCCGTGCCTTCGCCGCGTTCGCTTTGCATGAAGACCAGATTCCACAGCTCGACGTAGCGGTCCTCGTTGGCGATCGGGCCGCCGCCCACGCCGAATTCTTCTCCGCGGTCGTAGTAGATCTCCGATGACGGGCCGCACGGCCCGGGGATGCCCATCGACCAGTAGTTGTCCTCCATGCCGCGGCGCTGGATCCGCTCCGCCGGCAGCCCGGCGATCTCCTGCCACAGCCGGAAGGCCTCGTCGTCGTCGAAATAAACCGTGGCCCAAATCCTTTCGGGGTCCAGGCCGTATCCGCCGTCATCAAGGCCGGTGGTCAGCAGCGACCAGGCCAGCTCGATGGCCCGACGCTTGAAATAGTCGCCGAACGAGAAGTTGCCGGCCATCTGAAAGAAGGTGTTGTGCCGGGTGGTGATGCCCACCTCGTCGATATCGGGCGTGCGGATGCACTTCTGGATGCTGGTGGCCGTCGCGTACGGCGGTGTGCGCGCGCCCAGGAAGAACGGCACGAACTGGACCATCCCGGCGTTGACGAACAGCAGGTTGGGGTCGTCGAGGATCACCGATGCGCTGGGCACCTCGGTGTGGCCCGCCTTCACGAAATGATCGAGGAATCGCTTCCTGATCTCGTGTGTCTGCACTTCTGTCCGCTACTTCCTGTTGCTTTGACTTGCTCTGATCGGGGATTCCCAGCCTATTCCCCCGGCTTGCCCTCCCGGGGTGCCGTCCCACCAAGGGGGCTTGCGGGGCCGCTAACCCTCCAAAAAGCTCAACCGCACCGACCGCCGGGGATTGTCCCGGTTGAGGTCGACCAGCACGATGCTCTGCCAGGTGCCCAGCTGCGGGTCACCGCTGGCGACCGGCACCGTCACCGACGGCGCGACGATCGCCGGCAACACGTGGTCGGCGCCGTGGCCGGCTGAGCCATGTGCGTGCCGATAGCGGTCGTCGCGTGGCAATAGCCGTTCCAGCGTGGCGACCAGGTCATCGTCGGAGCCGGCGCCGGTCTCGATGATCGCGACCCCGGCCGTCGCGTGCGGGACGAAGACGTTGCACAGGCCGTCGCCGTAGCTGAAGCAGAACCTGCGCACCGCATCGGTCAGGTCGACGATGCAGCGACGCGCGGTGTCGACCTCCAGCACATCGGTATGCACCCGCTCAAGCCTACGGCGAGGCCAGCGGGACCGGCCAACCGTTTGTGAGGGCGGCCACACAAACCTCTCGGGGCCCATTGCGGGCGGTAATCGGTAGGAGGAGTGTGGTGTTTGGACCGGTGGCGCCACCGGGGCGCTGCCCCGAACGAAGAGGGGGTGGATCGTGTACGCACGCTCTACCACTATTCAGGCGCAACCCTCGTCCATCGACGCCGGAATTGCGCATGTTCGCGATGAGGTTATGCCGGCACTCCAGGCTATGGACGGGTGCGTCGGCGTATCCCTGTTGGTGGACCGGCGGTCTGGCCGGTGCATCGCTACCAGCGCCTGGGACACCGACGAGGCGATGCGCGCCAGCGGGGAATGGGTAACGCCGATCCGCGATCGGGCCGCGCAAATGTTCGGGGGCACGGCAGACGTCGAAGAGTGGGAGATCGCGTCGATGCACCGCGACCACCGCTCGGCCGACGGTGCGGGTGTGCGGGCGACCTGGGTCAGGGTGCCGCCGGACCAGGTTGACCAAGGCATCGAGTACTACAAGTCGTCTGTCCTGCCTCGGCTCGAGGAACTCGACGGGTTCTGCAGCGCCAGCCTGCTGATCGACCGCGCATCCGGGCGTGGCGTGTCCTCCCTGACGTTCGACAGCCTTGACGCGATGGAGCGCAGCAGGGACCGGGCAACCACCATCAAAGACGCGTCGATGCAGGAAGCGGGTGCCGGGGAACTCGACGAAGGCGAGTTCGAGCTCGTGCTGGCACACCTGCGGGTGCCCGAGCTGGCCTGACATTCGGCCGGTAGTAGCTATTGGTGTGTTGTCCTTAGCGGCCCACCAAGAGTGGGTCGGGCGGGATGCCGGTGTGCCCATTGCGGGGGGTGAGCGGTAGGAGGAAGGTAGTCGGTGGGACCGGTGGCGCCACCGGGGTGCCGCCCCGACACGGGAGGGGTCGATCGTGTACGCACGCTCCACCACCATCCAGGCGCAACCTCTGTCGGTCGACATCGGCATTGCGCACGTTCGCGATGTCGTCATGCCCGCCTTGCAGGAGATGAACGGGTACGTCGGGATGTCGCTCTTGGTGGACCGCCAGTCCGGCCGATGCATCGCGACCAGCGCCTGGCAGACGATGGAAGCGATGCGCGCCAGCGCCGAGCGGGTGGCGCCGGTCCGCGACCGCGCCGCGTTGATGTTCGACGGCAGCGCCAAGGTGGAAGAGTGGGACATCGCCTTGCTGCACCGCGACCATCACTCGCAGGACGGGGCGTGCGTGCGGGCCACCTGGCTCAAGGTGGTGCCCGACCAGCTGAGCGGATCCCTGAACTTCTACCGCACGTCGGTGCTTCCGGAGATGGAGAAACTGGACGGGTTCTGCAGCGCCAGCCTGATGGTCGACCACCCCGCCTGCCGGCGGGCGGTGTCCTGCTCGACGTTCGACAGCATGGACGCGATGGCCCGAAACCGCGACCGGGCCACCGAGCTGCGCAGCATGCGCGTCCGGGATCTGGGCGCCGAGGTGATCGACGTGGCCGAGTTCGAGCTGGCGATCGCCCACCTGCGGGTGCCCGAGCTGGTCTGAGCGTCTGAGTTTCGCCGCGATCGACGCCAGCGCGACGTCTTCTCGGGCGGAAGCCGCTTAGGGCAGCGCGTCCCCGGGGAACCCGCGGCAGGCGTGCACCTGGTAGGTGAAGACTCCCGCCGCCACCCCCGGGTCGTCGCTCATGAGGGCGGTGGTCTCGTCGACCGTCGCGGCGAACACCCCGATACCGCAGACATCGGACTCGTCGGCGACCGGCAGCACCACCGCCAGCAGGCCTTCGTCGCGCAGCCCGAAGTTGCGCCGGCCGTGCTCCCAGACAATGCCCGGTGACGACTCGTCACCGAACTTCGGGCCGCGCTTAAGGATCACGACGCCGTAGGTCTTGGCGGTGGGCAGCAGTTGGCCCATCTCCTCGTCGGTGAAGGTTTTCATGCCCGTCCCCTCTTCCGGATGATCGCGCGCAGCCGGTCGAGCCGGCCGGCCATCTCGCGCTCGCCGCCGTGGCCGGTGGGCCGATAGTAGTCCACCCCGACCAGCTCGTCCGGCGGATATTGCTGGGCGACAACGCCGTCCGGATCGTCGTGAGAGTACTTGTAGCCCTGGGCGTTTCCCAGGCCCGCCGCGCCCGAGTAGTGCCCGTCGCGCAGGTGGGGCGGCACCAGGCCGGCCTTGCCCGCCTTGATGTCCGCCATCGCCGCCGCCAGTGCGGTGGTGACCGCGTTCGACTTCGCCGCGGTGGCCAAGTGGATGGTGGCGTGCGCCAGCGTCAGCTGGGCCTCGGGCATGCCGATCAGCTGCACGGTCTGGGCCGCGGCGACCGCCGTCTGCAGCGCGGTCGGGTCGGCCATGCCGATGTCCTCGCTGGCCAGGATCATCAGCCGGCGCGCGATGAACCGCGGGTCCTCCCCGGCGACCAGCATGCGGGCCAGGTAGTGCAGCGCGGCGTCGACGTCGGAGCCGCGCACCGACTTGATGAACGCGCTGATGACGTCGTAGTGCTGGTCGCCGTCGCGGTCGTAGCGGACCGCGGCCTCGTCCAGGGACTGCTCGATGGCCTCGACCGTGACCCGCTCGCTCGCCTCGGCGGCGACCTCGAGCGCGGTCAACGCGCGGCGCGCGTCGCCGGCGGCCAGCCGCACCAGCAGGTCGACGGCGTCGGGTTCCACCGGTACGCGCCCGCCGAATCCCCGCTGGTCGTCGATCGCGCGCTGCACCACGGTGCGGATGTCGTCGGATGTCAGCGGCCGCAACTGCAGGATCAGCGATCGCGACAGCAGCGGCGCCACCACCGAAAACGACGGGTTCTCCGTGGTCGCCGCCACCAGCAGCACCACCCGGTTCTCCACGGCGGAGAGCAGGGCGTCCTGCTGGGTCTTGGAGAACCGGTGCACCTCGTCGATGAAGAGGACGGTCTGCTCCCCTCTGAGGAGCGCAGTCCTGGCCTGGTCTATGACGGCCCGGACCTCCTTCACACCGGCCGACAACGCCGACAGGGCCTCGAACCGGCGGCCGGTCGCCTGTGAGATCAGCGCGGCCAGGGTCGTCTTTCCGCTGCCCGGCGGCCCGTACAGGATGACCGACGCGACGCCCGAGCCCTCGACCAGGCGGCGCAGCGGCGATCCGGGCGCCAGCAAGTGGGCCTGCCCGACCACTTCGTCCAGCGATGCCGGCCGCATCCGGACCGCCAGCGGCGCACCGGCCGACACGCCCACGTCATGGTCGGTGGTCTGCGGGGCGCCTCCGGGGAGGTCAAACAGACCGTCGGACACGGATTTAGGCATACCACGTCACAGCGACCGCGTGCGCCGGCAAGACAGGCTGAAAACAATACGGGCTTCTCGGCCACTTATTTGCTAAGTTCCGGTTTGCCAGTTTCCGTGCGCGTGCCCAAAGTTGAAACCAACAGCTAGGACGGTCATGAGCCAGCCTCCCGAGTACCCCGGCACCCCGAACGCCCCCCACGGTGGAAACCAGAACCCTCCCGGCTACCCGCCACCGCCCGGCTACGGCGGGCCGCCCCCGCCACCTCCTCAGCCCCCGGGTTACGGCCCCCCGCCTGGCGGCTACAACCCCCCCGGCCAACCCCCACCATCGCCCGGGGGCTCCCCGCCGCGCGGTTACGGCGCACCCCAGGCCGGCTACCCGCCTCCCGGTTACGGTGCACCCCAGGCCGGCTACCCGCCGCAGCCGGGCTACGGTGGCGCGCCCGGCGGCCAGCCGGGCCAGCCGTTCAGCGTGGGTGACGCGTTCAGCTGGGCGTGGAACAAGTTCACGCAGAACGCCGCGGCGCTGGTCGTGTCGACCCTGATCTACGGGATGCTGCTCGGCGTCGCCTACGCGGTGAGCGCGCTCGGCGGCGGCATGGGCGGTACCAGCACCACCACAAACTCCGACGGCTATACCACCACCACGACCAACGTCAGCCCCGGCGGATTGGCCATCATGATCGTCGGATACGTGCTCGCGTACGCGGTAGGAATATTCGCGCAGTCCGCGTACCTGTCCGGATGCCTTGAGATCGCCGACGGACGGCCGGTGGGCATCGGTTCGTTCTTCAAGCCACGCAACCTCGGCACGGTGATTCTCGCCGCGATCATCGTCGGCATTCTGACCTCAATCGGTTCGGTCTTGTGCTTCATTCCCGGCCTGATCGTGGCCCTCTTCGCGCAGTTCACGATCCCGTTCGTCATCGATCGGTCGCAGGGTGCCATCGAAGCGTTGAGGTCCAGCTTCTCGACCGTCTCGTCGAACTTCGCCAACTCCCTGCTGGCGTGGCTGGTGCAGGTGGCGGCCATCATCGTCGGTTCGGTGCTCTGCGGTGTGGGCCTGCTCGTCGGGGGACCCGTCGCTGCGCTGGTCCTGATCTACGCCTACCGCAAGCTTTCCGGCGGCCAGGTCGTCCCGCTGGCGCAGCAGGGCTACCAGGGCGGACCCCCGCCCGGGTACCAGCCGTCGTAGGCATCGCACCGGCCGGGGCCTAACGGCCGTCCGCTGAATTGCGCCGTGCTGCGGCCTTGTGGCGCTTGTGATGAGATCAGCGGATGAGCATCAAAGTTGCGCTGGAGCATCGCACCAGCTACACCTTTGACCGGCTGGTGCGGGTGTACCCGCACGTCGTGCGGCTGCGCCCGGCGCCCCACTCCCGTACGGCCATCGAGGCCTACTCGCTGCGCGTCGAACCGAGCGACCACTTCATCAACTGGCAACAGGACGCGGTGGGCAACTTCCTTGCCCGGCTGGTCTTTCCGAATCCCATGACCCGGCTGACCATCACCGTCGGGCTCATCGCCGATCTGAAGGTGATCAACCCGTTCGATTTCTTCATCGAGGACTGGGCCGAGACCTGGCCCGCCGGTGGGTGGACGTATCCCAAGGAGCTGGCCGACGACCTCAAGCCGTACTTGCGGCCCGTGGACGAAGACGGCGAGGGGTCGGGACCCGGCGAGCTCGTGCAGGCCTGGTTGCGCAACTTCACGGTGCCGGACGGCACTCGCACCATTGACTTCCTTGTCGCGCTCAACCGCGCCATCAATGCCGACGTCGCCTACAGCCTGCGCATGGAACCCGGCGTCCAGTCACCGGATTTCACGCTGCGCAACGGCGTCGGCTCGTGCCGGGACTCGGCGTGGCTGTTGACGTCGATCATGCGCCAGCTGGGGCTGGCGGCCCGCTTCGTGTCCGGCTACCTGGTGCAGCTGGCATCCGACGTCGAGGCGCTCGACGGGCCGTCGGGACCCGCCGCCGACTTCACCGACCTGCACGCGTGGGCCGAGGTGTACATCCCCGGTGCGGGATGGATCGGGCTGGACCCGACGTCGGGGCTGTTCGCCGGCGAGGGCCACATCCCGCTGGCGGCCACGCCGCACCCGGCGACCGCGGCGCCCATCAGCGGCGGCACCGAACCCTGCGAATCAACGCTCGAGTTCTCCAACACCGTCACCCGCGTCCACGAGGACCCGCGCGTCACGCTGCCGTACACCGACGAGGCGTGGCGGACGATCTGCGACGTCGGGCGGCGCGTCGACGAGCGGCTGGCCGCCGCCGACGTCCGGCTGACCGTCGGCGGGGAGCCGACGTTCGTGTCGGTGGACAACCAGGTCGACGAGGAGTGGACGACCGCCGCCGATGGCCCGCACAAGCGGCAGCGGGCATCCGACCTGGCCGCTCGGCTGAGGGCGGCATGGGCCCCGCGGGGGCTGATCCAGCGCGGGCAGGGCCGATGGTATCCGGGAGAAGCGTTGCCGCGCTGGCAGATTGCGCTCTACTGGCGCACCGACGGGCGAGCGCTGTGGACCGACGACGCGCTGCTGGCCGACCCTTGGAGTGCGTCGCCGACCCCAGTCGACAAAGGGGCGGCTCACGAGGTGCTGGCCGCGATCGCCGACGGCTTCGGGCTGCCGCCCGCCCAGCTGCGGCCGGCCTACGAGGACCCGCTGTCCCGGCTGGCCGCCAAGGTGCGCAAGCCGCACGGCGACCCGGTGGAACCGGGCCACGATCTAGGCCCCGACACCGCTTCTGACACCGCCGCGGGACGCGCCGCACTCCTGGCGCGCCTCGATGAATCCACCACGGCCCCGGCCGCTTTCGTGTTGCCGCTGCACCGCCGCGACGACGACCTCGGCTGGGCCAGCGCGAACTGGCGGCTGCGCCGTGGCCGCATCGTGCTGCTGGAGGGCGATTCCCCGGCGGGTCTGCGGCTGCCATTGGACGCGATCAGCTGGCGGCCGCCACGCGCGACGTTCGACGCCGACCCGGGGACCGTGGCCCCCGCGCTTCCCGCTGAGCCCGACTCGTCCGATGCGGTGGTGACCGAACCCGACGGGGCGCCGCCGACCGCGATGGTCGCCGAAGTTCGCCGTGGGCAGCTGTACGTCTTCGTGCCACCCACCGAGGCGCTCGAACACTTCGTCGACCTCATTGCCCGGGTCGAGGCCGCGGCGACCAAAGCCCACTGCCCGGTCGTGATAGAGGGCTACGGCCCACCGCCGGACCCGCGGCTGAAGTCGGTGACGATCACCCCCGACCCCGGTGTCATCGAAGTCAACGTGCCGCCCAGCGCCACCTTCTCCGAACAAACGCACCTGCTGGAAACGCTGTATCAGGCGGCTCGGTTAGCTCGCTTGTCCACGGAGTCGTTCGACGTCGACGGCACCCACGGCGGCACCGGCGGCGGCAACCACATCACGCTCGGTGGCGTCACGCCCGCGGACTCACCGCTGCTGCGCCGTCCCGACCTGCTGGTCTCGTTGCTGACGTACTGGCAGCGACACCCGTCGTTGTCCTACCTGTTCGCCGGGCAATTCGTCGGCACCACGTCGCAGGCGCCGCGGGTCGACGAGGGCCGCGCCGAGGCCCTTTACGAACTGGAGATCGCCTTCTCCGAGATCGCCCGGCTTTCGGCGGGCGGCGCGAGCAAACCGTGGGTGACCGACCGCGCGCTGCGGCACCTGCTCACCGACATCACCGGCAACACCCATCGCGCCGAGTTCTGCATCGACAAGCTCTACAGCCCCGACAGCCCTCGCGGCAGGCTCGGCCTGGTGGAGCTACGCGGCTTCGAGATGCCGCCGCATCTGCGCATGGCGATGGTGCAGTCGCTGCTGGTGCGCTCGCTGGTGGCGTGGTTCTGGGACGAACCGCTGCGCGCCCCGCTGATCCGGCACGGCGCCAACCTGCACGGGCGATACCTGTTGCCGCACTTCCTGATTCATGACATCGCCGACGTGGCCGCCGACCTGCGCGCGCATGGCATTGCATTCGAGACCAGCTGGCTGGACCCGTTCACCGAATTCCGCTTCCCGCGGATCGGCACCGCGGTCTTCGACGGTGTGGAGATCGAGCTGCGCGGGGCGATCGAACCGTGGAACACCCTCGGCGAGGAAGCCACCGCAACCGGCACCGCACGCTACGTCGACTCGTCGGTCGAGCGCATCCAGATCCGCATCATCGGCGCCGACCGCCATCGCTACGTGGTGACGGCCAACGGCTACCCGGTGCCGTTACTGGCCAGCGACAACCCCGACATCCACGTGGGCGGCGTGCGGTTCAAGGCCTGGCAGCCGCCCAGCGCGCTGCACCCGACCATCAGCACCGACGTCCCGCTGCGGTTCGAGCTGATCGACCTGACCACCGGGACGTCGCGCGGCGGCTGCACCTACCACGTCACCCATCCCGGCGGGCTCGCCTACGACGAGCCGCCGGTCAACGCCGTCGTGGCCGAGGCGCGCCGCGCCCGCCGCTTCGAGGCGACGGGCTTCACCGCGGGCAAGCTCGACCTGTCCGCCATGCGGGAGCGCCAGGCCAGGATCTTCACCGACATCGGCGCGCCGGGGATCCTCGACCTGCGGCGCGTGCGTACCGTGCAGCAGTAATGGCGTCCCCGGACATGGCACTCGACGCGGGCGGATCGACGGCGGCTGCCGGCACCGCCGGTGGCGGCTACGACGCCGACCGGCTGCTGGCCGGGTACCGGACCGCGCGGGCCCAGGAAGCGCTCTTCGACCTGCGGCACGGCCCGGGAAGCTTCTACGACGAGTTCGTCGACCGCGATGGAAACGTGCGGCCGGCGTGGTCCGAGCTGGCCGACGCCGTCGCGGATCGCGGCAGGGCCGGACTGAACCGGCTGCGCTCGGTGGTGGACAGCCTGATCGACAACGACGGCATCACCTACACCGAGGTCGATTCCAGCCGCGACGACGGTCATGCGCTGGAGCCGCGGCCGTGGAGCCTGGACACCCTGCCGATCGTGCTCTCCGCGGCCGACTGGGACGTGCTGGAGACCGGGCTGGTGCAGCGGTCGCGCCTGCTCGATGCCGTGCTCGCGGATCTGTACGGGCCCCGGGCCCTGCTCACCGACGGCGTCCTGCCACCGGAGCTGGTGTTCGGTCACCCCGGTTACGTGCGTGCCGCGGCCGGCATCGAGGTTCCCGGGCACCACCAGCTGTTCATGCACGCCTGTGACGTCAGCCGGCGGCCGGACGGCGGCTTCCAGGTCAACGCCGACTGGACACAGGCGCCCTCGGGCGCCGGTTACGCGCTGGCCGACCGGCGCGTCGTGGCGCACTCCATTCCGGACCTTTACGAAAGGATCGCGCCGCGACCGACGACGCCGTTCGCTCAGGCGCTGCGGCTCGCGCTCATCGACGCCGCACCCGACGTCGCCCAGGACCCCGTGGTCGTGGTGCTCAGCCCCGGCATCTATTCGGAGACCGCCTTCGATCAGGCGTATCTGGCCACGCTGCTGGGCTTCCCGCTGGTGGAAAGCGCGGACCTGGTGGTGCGCGACGGCAAGTTGTGGATGCGCTCGCTGGGCACGCTGAAACGCGTCGACGTCGTCCTTCGCCGGGTCGATGCGGAGTACACGGACCCGCTGGATCTGCGCGCCGATTCCCGGCTAGGTGTGGTCGGTTTGGTGGAGGCGCAACACCGCGGGACGGTGACCGTCGTCAACACGCTGGGCAGCGGCATCCTGGAAAGCCCCGGGCTGCTGCGCTATCTGCCCGAGCTTGCCGAGCGCCTGCTCGGCGAAGCCGCACTGCTGGATACCGCGCCGGTCTACTGGGGCGGCATCGCCGCCGAGCGCTCGCACCTGCTGGCCAACCTCTCGTCGCTGTTGATCAAGTCCACCATCGGAGGGAAAACGCTTGTCGGGCCGACTCTTTCGTCCGTGCAGCTGGCCCAACTGGCCGCCCGGATCGAGGACATGCCGTGGCAGTGGGTCGGCCAGGAGCTGCCTCAGTTCTCGTCGGCGCCCACCGATCATGCCGGTGTGTTGTCGTCGGCCGGGGTCGGCATGCGGTTGTTCACCGTGGCCCAACGCGGCGGCTACGCGCCGATGATCGGCGGCGCCGGTTACGTGCTGGCGCCCGGACCCGCCGCATACACGCTGAAAACCGTTGCGGCGAAAGATGTCTGGGTGCGGCCAACCGAGCGTGCGCGAGCCGAGACGGTAATCATTCCGTCAGCGCCGGAACCGGCCAAGACGGCCGCGGGCACCTGGGGGGTCAGCTCGCCGCGCGTGCTGTCCGACCTGTTCTGGTTGGGACGCTACGGCGAGCGCGCGGAGGAGACGGCCCGGTTGCTGATCGTCACGCGCGACCGCTTCCACGTCTACCGGCACCATCAGGACACCGAGGAAAGCGAGTGCGTGCCGGTGTTGATGTCCGCACTGGGGCGAATCACCGGAACCGACACCGGATCCGGTGACGGCGGAGTCGACGATCCGGCCGAGATGATTGCCGTCGCCCCTTCCACGCTGTGGTCGCTGACCGTGGACCCGAACCGGCCGGGATCCCTGGTGCAGTCGGTGGACGGGCTGGCGCTGGCCGCCCGGGCGGTGCGCGACCAGTTGTCCAACGACACCTGGATGGTTTTAGCGGGGGTGGAGCGTGCGGTGGCGCTGCGGGCCGACCCGCCGGACTCGCTCGCCGAGGCCGACGTCCTGCTCGCATCGGCCCAAGCGCAAACGTTGGCCGGGATGCTGACCCTGTCGGGGGTTGCCGGCGAGTCGATGGTGCGTGACGTGGGCTGGACGATGATGGACATCGGCAAACGCGTCGAACGCGCTCTGTGGCTCACGGCCTTGTTGCGGGCCACGCTGACCACCGTCCGCAGCGCCGCCGCCGAGCAGACGATCATCGAAGCGACCCTCGTGGTATGCGAATCGTCGGTCATCTACCGGCGCCGCACCGTCGGCAAGTTCAGCGTCGCGGCCGTGGCCGAGCTGATGCTCTTCGACGCGAAAAACCCGCGGTCGTTGCTCTACCAGCTGGAACGGCTCCGGGCCGATCTCAAGGAACTGCCCGGCTCGTCGGGGTCGTCGCGTCCCGAGCGGTTGGTCGAGGAGATCAGCACGCTCCTGCGCCGGTCCCATCCCGAGGAGCTCGGCGAGGTCACCGACGGGCACCGTGCGCAGCTGGCGGAACTACTCGACGCGATCCATGTCGAGCTGCGCAATCTGGCCGAGGTCATCACCACGACCCAGTTGGCGCTGCCGGGCGGCATGCAGCCGCTCTGGGGCCCCGACGAGCGCCGGACGATGCCGGCCTAGCCCGCTACAGCCGCGGGCCCCCTCGACTCCGAGCTCACCTCGTCGATCACGTCGTGGATGAACTGCATCTTGTCCAATACCGCCACCGGCAGCACGAACGGGTACAGGTCGTCGTGGCCCATCGAACGGTTCACCATGTTCAGCGACCACGACAACGGCAGCCACACCTCGATGATGTTGCGAAAAGCGCTGGGGCCCAACGCCGGACGGTCGAAGGTCGCCGACGCCGGTGCCAGACCGCACCAGGCCGAGGTGTCCAGGGTGTCGCGGATGTGCAGGTAATGGGCGAACGTCTCGGCCCAATCCTCGGCCGGGTGCATGGTCGCGTACGACGACACGAAGCTTTCCTGCCAACCTTCGGGCGCGCCGTCGCGGTAGTGCCGGTCCAGCGCCTCCTGGTAATCGCCGTCGGGATCGCCGAACAGCTCGTTGAACCGCGCCAGATGGTCGCTCGACGGGGTGATCAGCCGGTAGAAGTAGTAATGCCCGACCTCGTGCCGGAAGTGCCCCAGCAGGGTCCGGTACGGCTCGTCCATCTCGACCCGTAGCTGCTCGCGGTGGACGTCGTCGCCCTCGGCCAGATCCAGTGTGATGACGCCATCCTCGTGGCCGGTCAACACCTGCTCGTGTCCGCTCGACAGCAGCCGGAATCCCAATCCGTAGTCCGGATCACTCTCACGTCCGATGATCGGCAACTTCAGCTCTTGCAGCTCGGCGATCAGCCGCCGCTTCGCCGACTCCGCGCGGGCGAAGGCGGCCAGGCCCTCGGTGTCGGTGTCGTTGGGCCGCTCCACGGTCAGCGCGCACGACGTGCACAGCCCGCCGGGATCGTCCTTGGAAACCAGCCAATTGCATTCCGCGAGATGAAGATTGGCGCACAGCTGATAGTCGTCGGCGTCGACGGCGCCGGCGTGCTCGCCGTCGTGCCCGTTGGTGATCACCAGCAGGGCCATCTGCTCGAGCGAGAATCCCAGCGAGCTGCCGCAGGACAGGCACGCCGAGTTCTCGAACGCCAGGCGTTGGCCGCAGTTGGGGCAGTGGAAGTCACGCATGCAGCACGTCGCCTTCGAAGGGCACGACGTCGACGGCGACGTCGATCACGCTGTGCTCGGAGTTGGTGTAGATGATGCCGCGCAGCGGCGGCACGTCGGCGTAGTCGCGCCCGCGCCCCACGACGATGTAGCGCTGGTCGGCCAGCTGGTCGTTCGTGGGATCGAGCCCCAGCCATTCAAACCGACCGGGCTCCTGCGGGGTCCACACTGCCGCCCAGGCATGGGTGGCGTCGATTCCGATCATTCGATCCTTTCCCGGTGGCGGGTCGGTGGCCAGATAACCGGACACGTAGCTGGCCGCCAGACCGTTGGCTCGCAGGCAGGCGATCGCCAGCCTCGCAAAGTCCTGACATACCCCCTCTCGGGCCTGAAGAACCTCATGGACCCCGGTGGAAATCGTCGTCGACCCCGATCGGTAGGTGAAGTCGGCGAAGATCCGCGACGCCAGGTCGCGCAACACATCGACCAAGGGGCGCTCCGGCACGAAGCTCGGTGCCGCATACTCGCGGACCGCGTCGGTGATCTCCGGCGGGTTCAGGTCCAGGGTGAACTCGGTCGCGAGCGCTCCCCTGCGCCCGGCCGGGCGGGCGGCCTCCCAGGATTGCAGCGCCGGCCCGCTGCTGTAGCGCTCCGGGGGCGGCGGATACACGTCGACGATGGAGTCGCTGGTAATCGTCAGCGTGTGGTGCGGCTCGGTGACGTGGAAATACGAGCTGACGTTGCCGTAGCTGTCGCTGCTGGTGGAGCTGTCGGTGGGGGCCGGCTCGATGATCAGTCGGTGCGCGACACAACGCTGGCGTTGCAGGTCCCTGGGGGTGAGGAAGGCGCGCCCATAGGAGCTGGTCACGACGTCGGAATAGCGATACTCGGTGCGGTGAGTGATCCGGTGCCGGCGCGCGGCCGTGGCCTCAGCGTCTGACTCCTTCACGGGCTGATCACATCACACACCGGCCGGCCTCGCGGGGTTCGCGGCCCGCGACGCGCATCCCTTTGCCAATAGCGGGCCAATCTCGCCCTCCTCGGAGCACAATCGAAGACGTGGCCACGTGGAACGACGTCGCCCGCATCGTTGGTGAGCTGGCACTCACCGCCGAGCCGTCACCGCACGAGTGGCGGGTCGGCAAGAAGTTGCTGGCTTGGGAGCGGCCGCTGCGCCCATCGGACCGCGAAGCGCTGGCGCAGAGCGGCGTGGAGCCGCCGGAGGGCGACATCCTCGGCGTGCGGGTATCCGACGAGGGCGTGAAGTTCGCGTTGATCGCCGACGAGCCGAGCGTCTACTTCACCACCCCACATTTCGATGGCTATCCGGCGGTGCTGGTCAGGCTGGGCGAGATCGCGGTGCGCGACCTCGTGGAGGTGATCACCGAGGCCTGGCTGACGCAGGCGCCGAAGAAACTCGTCCAGGAGTACTTGGCCGACTCATTGTGAGCGCAGGTCGATGACCCGTTGCAGGTCGTCGACGCAGGCCTGGACGACGTCGGCGAGCACCACCTGGGTTCTCTCGTGGGCGCACGATTGCAACTCCGAGGCGTGGTGGCGCGCGACGGCGGTGTACGCGCACGCCCCCGCGGGGTCGGAGTCGGCGAGGGCGGTCGCGGCCGCGAGCACCACCAGCACGCCGTGCACGGGCTGCGGAAGCCGGGCGCAGCAGCCGTCCACGCTGGGAGCGACGGCACGAGCCACTTCCAGCACCGAGCCGGCCAGTAAGGCGACGTGCACGGCCTGGTGATCGGCGGCCTCAACGGCAGCACGCAGGCCCCACCGTCGCGGCGCGACACGAACCACCTGACGGGCGGTGGTGCGCGCCTCGATGAGCCCGCCGAGCTGTTCGTGCACCCGATCGACGGCCGACAGCGGCCAGTCGGGCGGGGCCTCCCGGCGTCCGGCGGCGAGGTCCGCGGCGCGCGACAGCACACCGTGCAGCACACCAAGCACTCCGACGCGCGCGTTGCGCAGCACCTTCAACGGGTCGGCCGGGAACAGCAGGACGGCGAAGACGATCGCCACGGCACCACCGATCAGCGCGTCGTAGATGCGTTCGAAACCGACGTTGCTGCGGTACAGGGCCAGCACGAGGATCGCCGAAATGACGGTTTGATTGGCGAACATCATGCCCTGTCCGATGTAGCCGTGACCGATGAACACCGCGACCATCAGCGCGATCAGCGCGGCGACCGCGATGGCGATGGCCCCGGGCCCGACCAGCCCCTGCACCAAGGTGCCCACCCCGATGCCCAGGGTCACGCCGATCATCATCTGGATGGCGCGTTGCGCGCGCAGCACGTTGCTGATCGACAAGGACACCGCGGCGGCGATCGGCGCGAAGAACGGCTGCGGATGACCGAGCACATCGTGCGTGAGGTACCAGGACAGGCCCGCGGCGACCGAGGTCTGCGCGAGCGTGAACCACACCGCGCGGAGCCGCTTGACGCCCGCGCGCCCGGCGACGGAAACCCCAGTGGCCACAGATGGCACCGTCCGCCGCGTGGTGCCCACCGGGTTAGGCCGGCTGCAACTCGAACAGCGGAATCACCCTGCTGGTCTTGGACTGATACTCGGCGAATCCGGGCGCCGCGGCGGCGACCTTTTCGAAGAGCGCGTCGCGCTCGGCGACGGGCAGCTCGCGAGCGGTCACGTCGAACGCGTCGGTGCCGGCCTCCACGTGTGCCGCCGGGTTGGCCCGCAGGTTGTGCACCCAGGCCGGATTGACGGGGGCGCCGGCGAACGATCCGATGACGATCAGCTTGCCGTCGACGCGGAAATACGCCAGCGGCGACACCCGGGGTTGGCCGGACTTGGCGCCCGTCGTGGTAAGCAGCAGCAGGTCGGCGCCGGCGAATTGGCCGCCGACCTTGCCGGCGTTGGCGCGAAACTCGTCGATGATGCTGTTGTTGAACGCGTTGATCGTTTCGGGGTCAGGCATCTGTTCGGTCATGCCTGCTCAACCCGCTCGGGCTTGGCATCTATTCCGGGCTCCATTTTGGGCGTTTGTGCGCGCTAGCTGTGTTGGTACCGCGAGGAAACCGCTCGTGAGAGCGTGGGGCGTGTACCGCGGGGGCCAGGGGCCTATAGCGATTGCACAATCGTGTGATCTACGGCCTGTAGCAGCTATCCCATGGGTGGTGCTCTCGGCATCACCCCGGCCGGGGGCCGGGGGCAGGTCGGGACCTGTGGCAGAGCGCACATCGGGTATTTCCAGGCATCCCATCAGACCCAGAAGTGTTGGATCGCCCAGGGTGCGCTCCAACGCTGGTGCTGGCCCCCATACGGGACCCGAGGAGTGACGCTGGCCCCCGCAGGGGGCCCGATGAGCGAGATCCGGTCCCCCGTTGGAGGACAATTACCCCAACAAGTCCGCCACCGACCTATTGGTGCATCCTGGCGCACCTCCCGGGAGGGTGCCCGCTGTGTGGCGGAGCGCAGCACCTTCGCGAACGTGAGGAGAACATGATGAAGGTTCTGAAATGGGCGGCAGTGCTGTTGATGGCGGTACTGGGCCTGATGGCCGGTGCTTCGGCGCTGGCGTCAGCGGCCCCCGACACCCAAGCCGACGTGACCTATCTGCATTTGCTCGACCAAAACGGGGTGTCCTACCCCAATCCCGAGGCGATGGTCTCTTACGCTCATGACCTCGTGGACCAACTGAGCGCCTCCCCGCAGAACGACACCAGTGTGGGCTCGATAGTCACGACCGGCGAGGAGCGGATTTCTCAGCACGACATGGGCGTGATCATCGCCGCCGCAGTGGTCGCCTACAGACCGTCCTTGATCCCGGTGGTTCGGCACTGGGCGGACAGCGCCGCTGGCTACCCCTGTGGTTCCGCAGCTGAGGGGGTGCTGCGATGAAGAAACTGATGACAGCTGTGTTGGCGGTCTGCCCCAAGATCCTTGCGGGTGGAGGGCGGGATGGTGCTGCGAGCTTGCGGCAGTGTCTCCCTTCACCTGTTTCTGGCAGCACGGGACGGGAGCGACAACTCAATCGCTTCAATCGCCCCAGCTCACTGCGGGCCGAGGTCTGCCGGCCGCACACCGGGCGAGAGCCACGAACACAGCGCCGGTGGTGGGTTTGTTGTAGCGGCGCGGCAAATCCACGGAGAAATATCTATTCCTCCCGAGGCGGTGTCACAATGACCATCCGTGCCAGCCCTGGCCGACCTGCTGGATACCGTCGGCGCCACCCCGAACCGGCACGGCGCCGCCTGCACCAACCACCTCGACCTATACGTGGAGTCATGGGATTCCAGCCCGCTCAAATTGATCTGCACCGGGTGCGGGACAGACGGACTTGGCCGCGTGATACTGCAGCGCGTGTTGGCCGAACAACGCGGAAACGGCGACCGACACTTCGTCTGCACCCGCTGCTTGCAGCTCCGCGGTAGGAGCCGATGCCGCCGCGTTTTGCGGCGCTGATCGCCGATCGAATCCCGGCTAAACCGGTTTCTGCCGTTGCTAAAACGTCTAGGTCCACGGTTACTAACGACATGGCTGCCCTCTCGTTGTGCCCGCTATTGCTGTGTCATGCGTCGGCACATACGGGGACATTAGTGCCACCCGCCCTGCGTTTTGGACGTCGAAAATGTAGTTTTCATCGCAGCCCGTTTTAAGCAAAATCTAGATTCTTTATATTGCTTTAATTTCGTTGCTTGAAGTGATCGGTAGGTGCAGCCTTTAGGCGCGCAGAACAAGCCCCTGGTTGTCACTAGACCGGCGGCCTTCCACCCGTCAGGACCAAGGATTTTAGACGGGTCTTGGGTTTCCGCGATGGCAGGAAGCCGTAGACGGCCGTGGAGGCCGCCGGACGGCAAATAACACCCGCCAGGCCCTTGCGGCCGTCCTACGCGCCGGTGCGGCGATTGCGGCCTGGCCGCTGTCCGTGGGGGGAGCAGAAGAACCTCCGTGAATTCCCCGGCGGAGGTCCGAAACTTTTGCCTGCGGGCAGCGTCCAGTTGAGCGAACGTAGGCTAGCTGCTTCTCAGCCGTAAAGCGACTGCAGCACAGCGCCCGCGTCGGCGTCTTCAACTAGTGGAGTGGCCTCGATGTCCATGAATTCGTTCCATTCCGCGAACCACTCGAATAGCGCCTTCGCGTTGTCGGTCTCGGCGATCGCGAAGCCCTTGCCATTGCCGCCATGCCAGCGGCCGATCATCTCAACGCCAGCGGGAGGTGTGCCACCGCCCTTGAGGAATCGGGAAACGGCTGCGCGGTAGCTTTCGCCGTGCGGCAATGTCCAAGACACCAGGAACCTCATGATCGACCCTTCCCTTTCGAGTTTCCCCCTGGTGAGACAGCGTTCGTCGTTGGACGGTAATTGCCTAGAGTAGGGCCCTACCCCAAAACGCGCTGAATTCTGCAGTCTGGCCGGGACCGCAGTGGGACCGCAGCAGTTTTAGCCGCATCTTCCCCCGACCAACAGTCCCAACGCTGTGGCGTACTGCTTTGTAATGCAACGGCGGCGCAGCTCACAGGTCGTCTTCATTTCTTGGCCTCCTCGGCATCGACGCGCTCTCCGGCGCATTGCTCGGGGTAGTGCAGGGGACTGACAGCGCCTGGGCGATGGCCTCGGTGCCCACCCCTTGCTCGCGGCCCACTATCTCTCTGGCCGACGGATCGAACGCAGGCTTGAGCCTGTCATTGCACCACACTCGACACCTACGGGCACCTGTGGCCGGACGCCGACGAGTCCACCCGCATCGCAATCGGTGCGGTGATCGCGGAGCGGATGAAAACTACTGCGCACCCACGGCGTACCGAGAGCACCTGAGCGCAATGTATTTGCAGGTCAGCTCCGTTAGCCGGGTGGCGGTTTGGCGTCTATTCCGGACTCCTTGCGCTGCTGGGCCGTGATGGGCGCCGGCGCATCGGTGAGCGGGTCGACGCCGCCGCCGGTCTTCGGGAAGGCGATCACCTCGCGGATCGAGTCCATCCCCGTCAGCAGCGCGGTGATCCGGTCCCAGCCGAACGCGATCCCGCCATGTGGCGGCGCGCCAAACATGAACGCCTCCAAGAGGAATCCGAACTTCTCCTCCGCCTCGGCCTTGTTGAGGCCCATCACCGCGAACACCCGCTCCTGGATGTCGCGGCGGTGGATACGGATCGAGCCGCCACCGATTTCGTGGCCGTTGCAGACGATGTCGTAGGCGTCGGCCAGCATGTTGCCGGGATCGCTGTCTAAAGCGTCCACGACGTCACCTTCCTGCGGCTTGGGCGAGGTGAACGCGTGATGCACCGCGGTCCACGCCCCCGAGCCGACGGCCACGTCCCCGGCGGCGGTCGCGTCTTCGGCGGGTTCGAACAGCGGTGGGTCGACCACCCACACGAACGCCCACGCGTCCGGGTCGATGAGGTCGAGTCGCCTGGCGATCTCGCCGCGGGCCGCGCCCAGCAGCGCCCGCGACGGCTTCGCCGGGCCCGCCGAGAAGAAGATGCAATCCCCGGGCCGTGCGCCGACGTGGCCGGCCAGGCCGGCGCGTTCGGCGTCGCTCAGGTTCTTGGCCACCGGACCGCCCAACTCGCCGTCGTCGCCGACGAGCACGTAGGCCAGCCCCCGGTGCCCGCGCTGTTTGGCCCACTCCTGCCAGCCGTCCAGCGTGCGCCGCGGCTGCGAGGCACCCCCCGGCATGACGACCGCACCGACGTACGGCGCCTGGAAGACGCGAAACGTGGTGTCGTTGAAGAACTCCGTGCACTCGACGAGCTCCAGCCCGAACCGCATGTCGGGCTTGTCGGAGCCGAATCGCCGCATGGCGTCGGCGTAGCTGATCCGCGGGATGGGCGTCGGAAGCCGGTAGCCGATCAGCTCCCACAGCGCGGCCAGGATCTGCTCCGACACGGCGATGATGTCCTCGGCGTCGACGAAGCTCATCTCCATGTCGAGCTGGGTGAATTCGGGCTGCCGGTCGGCGCGGAAGTCCTCGTCGCGATAGCAGCGCGCGATCTGGTAGTAGCGCTCCATGCCGGCCACCATCAGCAACTGCTTGAACAGCTGCGGGCTCTGCGGCAGGGCGTAGAACGAGCCCGGGTGCAGGCGGGCCGGCACCAGGAAGTCGCGCGCCCCTTCCGGCGTCGAGCGGGTGATCGTGGGCGTCTCGACCTCCACGAAGTCGTGTCGCGCCAGCACCGCGCGCGCGGCGGCATTGACCTTGGAGCGCAGCCGAATTGCCGCGGCCGGACCCTCGCGCCGCAGGTCGAGGTAGCGGTATTTCAGCCGCAGTTCCTCGCCGGCGGGCTCGTCGAGCTGGAACGGCAGTGGCGCGCTCTCGCCGAGCACGGTCAGCGAGGTCGCGTTGACCTCGATCTCGCCGGTCGCGATCTCCGGGTTGGCGTTGCCCTCGGGGCGGGTCTCGACGACGCCGGTGACCGCGACGCAGAACTCGGCGCGCAACCGGTGCGCCTGGGCCAGCACGTCGGGAGCCCGGAACACCACCTGCGCGATGCCGGAGGCGTCGCGCAGATCGATGAAGATGACGCCGCCGTGGTCGCGGCGGCGAGCCACCCAGCCCGCTAGCGTCACCTGCTGCCCGGCGTCGCTGCTTCTCAGCGAGCCGGCGGCGTGGCTGCGCAGCACAAACACTCCCTTTCACCCGGATTGAACGACTGCCAAGTCTAGAGCAGGTAATTTCGGTGCTTATTAACGCTGAAGCCCCCAACATCGCATTAGTCGGTCCCGGCGCCGTCGGCACGACGATCGCCGCCCTGCTGTACAAGGCCGGGCATTCGGTGCTGCTGTGCGGTCACACTCCCCGCGACAGCATCGAACTGCGGCCCGACGGCGCGGATCCGATCGTGGTGCCCGGCCGGGTGCACACCGATCCCGATGAGCTGAGCGGCCCGGTCGACTTTCTGCTGCTGGCGGTCAAGGCCACCAAGAACGACGACGCGGCCGGCTGGCTGGCCCGCCTGTGCGGCGAGCACACGATCGTCGTCGTGCTGCAAAACGGTGTCGAGCAGGTCGAGCAGGTCCAGCCGCACTGCCCGTCGTCGCCGGTGGTCCCGGGGATCGTCTGGTACGGCGCCGAAACGCAGCCCGGAGGGTGGGTGCGGTTGCGCACCGAGGCGCGGCTGGTGCTGCCGTCCGGCCCGTCGGCGGAGAGCGTCGCGGAGCTGCTGCGCGGCGCCGGCTGCCACGTGGAGTGTGATCCCGACTTCATCACCGCGGCCTGGCGCAAGCTGCTCACCAATGCGCTGGCCGGGTTGATGGTGTTATCGCGGCGGCGGTCCGGGATGTTCCGCCGCGACGACATTGCCGCGTTGTCGCGCCGCTATGTCGCCGAATGCCTTGCCGTCGCGCGGGCCGAAGGCGCCCGGATGGCCGACGACGTGGTCGACGAGTTGGTCGGGCTCTTTTGCCGCGCCCCGGGGGACATGGGCACCTCGATCCTGGCCGACGCGGAAAACCACCGGCGGATGGAGTGGGACATCCGCAACGGCGTGATCGTCCGCAAGGCCCGCGCCCACAACCTGGCGACGCCGATCAGCGACATCGTGGTGCCGCTGCTGGCCGCGGCGAGCGACGGCCCCGGCTAGATTAGGGCCATGTTCCCCTGCGAGCGCGTCGACCTGAGCTTCGTCGACAGCGCGCCATTTCGGTTCCGCAACAGCGTCGACCTCGCCATCACGCCCGAGCAGCTGTTCGAGGTGCTTGCCGACGCCGCGTCCTGGCCGCGCTGGGCAACCGTGATCACGAAGGTGACCTGGACCAGTCCCGAGCCGCGCGGCGTCGGCACCACCCGCACCGTCGACATGCGCGGCGGGATCGTCGGCAACGAAGAGTTCCTCGCCTGGGAACCATTCACCCGCATGGCCTTCCGGTTCAACGAATGCTCGACGCAGGCCGTCGCGGCCTTCGCCGAGGATTACCGGGTCGAGGCCACCCCGGGGGGCTGCCGGCTGACGTGGACCATGGCGCAGAAGGCCGCCGGCCCGCCGCGACTGGCGATGTTCGTGGTTGGGCCGCTGTTGAATCTGGCGCTGCGCCGGTTCCTGCGCAACCTGCGTCGCTACACCGACGCCCGGTTCGCGGCCACGCGGCAGCGCTAGGCTTATTCCGCCCAGGTAATTTGCCGGACCGGATTTCGGGAGGGTGCAATGACCTTCAACGAGGGTATGCAGATCGACACCAGCACCGCGTCGTCGTCCGGCGGCGGCGGGCTGGGGATGGCCATCGGGGGCGGCGGCATCGGGCTGCTGATTCTCATCGTGGCGTTGTTCCTGGGTGTCGATCCCGGCAGGGTCGTCAACCAGCAGCCAGTGGACACTGGCGGCAACGTGGCGCCCGGTTTCGACCTCAGCCAGTGCAAGACCGGGGCCGACGCCAACAAGTACGTGCAATGCCGCGTGATCGCCACCGGTAACTCCGTCGACGCGGTCTGGCATCAGCTGATGCGGAATTACACACGCCCGCACGTGCGCCTCTTCACCGGCTCGGTGAACACCGGCTGTGGACCTGCCACCACCGCTGTGGGGCCGTTCTACTGCCCGGTGGACCAGACGGCGTACTTCGACACCGACTTCTTCAAGGAGCTGGTCGATAGATTCGGTTCCAGCGGTGGACCACTCGCACAGGAATACGTGGTCGCGCATGAATACGGCCACCACGTGCAGAACCTGCAGGGGATCCTCGGCCGCGCCCAGCAGGGTGCGCAGGGCTCCGGGGGCAACGGGGTGCGCACGGAGTTGCAGGCCGACTGCTACGCCGGCGTCTGGGCCCACTACGCGTCGACGGTCAAGCAGGAGAGCACCGGCGTGCCGTACCTACAGCCGTTGAGCGACAAGGACATTCAAGACGCCCTGTCGGCCGCGGCGTCGGTGGGCGATGACCGCATCCAGAAGGAATCGACCGGACGCGTCAACCCCGAGTCTTGGACGCACGGTTCGTCGGCGGAACGGCAGAAGTGGTTCACCATCGGGTACCAGACCGGCGACCCGAACAAGTGCGACACCTTTGCCGCCACCGACCTCGGTTAGGACTGCACAGCGTGAAATGGTGATTGAGGGTCGGCAGCTTTCCGACAGCGGACAAGCATCGGTATGGGCACCGTTGCACAATCGCGTGTTCCGCGCCTTGTTCATCGCGCAATTTGTCTCCAACATCGGGACGTGGATGCAAAGTGTGGCGGCACAATGGTTCTTGGTAGAAGGGCACAGCAGTGCCACCGTCGTGGCACTGGTCCAGACCGCGAGTCTTGGGCCGACGCTCCTATTGGGTTTGTTCGCCGGCGTGCTTGCCGACCTCTTCGACCGGCGGCGCTTACTGATGTTCCTGCAGTCGTATGCGGTGTTGGTGGCGCTGACCTTGGCGGTGCTGGCATACCTCGGCAGCCTTACCCCGGCGTCACTGTTGATGTTTACCCTGGCCATTGGCCTCGCCTCCGCACTGACCGCACCGGCCTGGCAGGCGATTCAGCCCGAGGTTGTCCCGCGCGAGGAGATACCGGCCGCCGCGACCTTGGCCAGCGTCTCGGTCAACATCGCCCGGGTGATTGGACCGGCGATTGGCGGCGTTGTCGTGGCATTGGCCGGTCCCGCAGCGGTCTTCGGGATCAACGCAATATCGTTTGCGGGAATAATCATTGCATTGGCGGGGTGGCAACGACCCAAGCAATTGGCGCCAATCGAACGAGAACACTTCAGCCAGGCCATCGTCACCGGACTGATGTACGTCATCAACGGTCCGATCTTCCGCAGGATCTTGTTGCGCGCAGCCCTTTTCGTTTTTCCCGCCTCGGCCCTTGTGGCTCTGTTGCCGGTGGCTGCCGCCCAGAGATGGCACTTGGGCGCGAGTGGCTACGGTGTGGCGCTGGGGGCCATAGGTTTTGGCGCGGTGCTTGCCGTCGCGGTTCCCGCACCGTTACGCCAGAAAGTGTCGCCTAACGCGCTGCTGGCGGTGTGCGCCGCAGCGTACGGTCTTGCGGCGCTTGCGGTGGCCCGGCTGCCGTTCACCGCGGCGACGCCTTTTTTGGTGCTGTCGGGGATGGCCTGGCTGATCACGTTGACGACGTTGAACGCGGCGGCGCAACTGCATTTACCACGATGGGTCCGCGCCCGCGGGCTGTCGGTGTATCTGTTGGTCTTCACGGGATCTCAGGCGCTCGGCTCGTATCTTTGGGGTGTCATTGCCACGGAGGCGGGGGTTGACATCGCGCTGATTTGGTCGGCGGTGCTGCTGGGCGCCGCTGCACTCAGCGTCGCGGTGCTTCCGTTGCGGCCGGCCACGGGGAAGCTGAGCCGCGACATTTCCAGGGCTTGGCCGTCACCGATGGTCGTGTTCGAACCATGCCCCAACGATGGACCGGTGCTGGTAACCGCCTTCTACCGAGTGTCGCCGGAGAACCTCCCAGACTTCGTCAAGACGATGGAAGCGGTCAGGCGATCACGGCTGCGAACGGGTGGCCACAGTTGGCAGCTGTACCACAGTCTCGAACATCCCGACACCGTCCTCGAGAGGTTCACCGTGCCGTCGTGGACCGAATTTCAGCGCCAGCACACCGAGCGTTGGCTGGAGTCAGACCACGATGGCGTCGCGAAGGCGCTGGGCTACACCGTCGACAACAGCCGACGGCACGAGTACTACCTCGCTTTGCGTGTGCACCGATGACTTACCAGGGCCGCGTCGAACAGGTGACCCCGGTGGTGGCGTTCTGGGTCACCACCACCTGGCCGTCAACGGCGATCTGGCACTGAATTTGCGGAACGTTCGACGAGTCGCAGTCCGGCCAGTGACACCCGCCGCTGGCGTTGACGAACGCCCACTGGTTCGGGTTCGCCAGTGTCGCGGTGTACACCAGCGGCTGCCCGGCGGCGAACGCCGTGGGCACGGTGGTCATGAACTGCGACGAGTTGGCGTCGAATGCCGCCTGACTGGGCGGATCGCTGTTCATGTAACGAACGTTGCCGGTCAGATTGCCGGTCGCGGTGATCGTGTAGGTCACCTGATGGCCGGCCGGGTCCGCATGTGAGGTCGCAGGCGTGACAGCCACCGCTACGGCCGCCGCAAACGTTGCCACCGCGACCCCGCTGGTCACTTTTCGCACGTTCCTCATATCGGAAACGCTACCGGATTCGTTACCCGAGGACTCGGGCGCAACCGCCGTTTACCGGTGGCGATGCCGGCGGTTTGCCTGGCTCGGGTATGAAGCATGCATGAGCGACGATCCGGGGATCAGCCGCCGCAGGTTGTTGACGACGAGCGCGGTCTCGGCCGCCCTCGGGGCGGGCATCGGGGGCGGGGCGGCGCTGGTCTTTTCGCATCCGCACGGCCCCGCTGTTTGGTCTCAACCGGACCGCAACGGCGCTCCGCCGGTGACCGGCCTGCATTTGCAGTTCGGCAAGAACGCTGCCACCGAAGTGGTGGTGTCATGGCACACCACCGACGCCGTCCGCAATCCGCGCGTCATGCTGGGCACCCCGGCGTCCGGATTCGGGCGCACCGTCGCGGCCGAAACCCGCACCTACCGAGACGCCAAGTCCAACACCGAGGTTCGGGTCAACCATGCGCGCCTGACCGGCCTCACCCCGGACACCGACTACGTCTACGCCGCGGTGCATGACGGGGCCGAGCCGGAGAGCGGGACGGTTCGCACCGCACCTTCGGGACGAAAACCGTTGCGCTTCACCAGCTTCGGCGACCAGTCCACGCCGACGCTGGCCAAGCTGCCCGACGGCAGGTACGCCACCGACAACATCGGCTCGCCCGCGGCCGCGGACACCACGCTGGCGATTGAGCGCCTCGGTCCGCTGTTCAACCTGGTCAACGGCGACCTGTGCTACGCCAACCTGGCACGAGACCGGATACGCACCTGGTCGAACTGGTTCGAGAACAACACCCGCTCGGCGCGGTACCGGCCGTGGATGCCGGCGGCGGGCAACCACGAGAACGAATTGGGCAACGGGCCAATCGGTTACGGCGCCTATCAGACCTACTTCTCGGTGCCGGATTCGGGGTCGAGCCTTCAGACCCGCGGCCTGTGGTACTCGTTCACCGCCGGCTCGGTGCGCGTGATCAGCCTCAACAACGACGACGTGGCCTTCCAGGACGGCGGCAACTTCTACGTGCACGGCTACTCGGGAGGAGAGCAAAGGCGCTGGCTCGCAGGCGAACTCGCCGCAGCACGAGCCGATCCGGATATCGACTGGATAGTCGTGTGCATGCATCAGACGGCGATCTCGACCGCGGAGAAAGCCAACGGTGCCGACCTGGGGATCCGTCAGGAATGGCTGCCGTTGTTCGACCGGTATCAGGTCGATCTGGTGGTGTGCGGTCATGAACACCACTACGAACGGTCGCACCCATTGCGCGGAGAGCTGGGGACCGACACCCAAACGCCGATACCCGTCGACACCCGCGATGACCTCATCGACTCGACCCGGGGAACGGTGCACCTCGTCATCGGCGGCGGCGGAACATCCGCGCCGACCAACGGGTTCTTCTTCCCCGAACCGCGGTGCCGCGTGCTGACCGGCGTGGGGCCGTTTGACCCCGGGCTCGGACGCAAGGCACCGATCTACGTCCTGGAGGATGCGCCGTGGTCGGCGTTTCGCGACCGCGACAACCCTTACGGCTTCACGGCTTTCGACGTCGATCCCGGTCAACCCGGCGGCAACACGTCGATCAAGGCGATACATTACGCGTTAAGCGGGCCGTTCGGCGAAGTCACCGTGGTGGACCAGTTCACGCTCACCAAGCCGCGCGGCGATAGGCCCGCCTAGCTCAAAACAGCGTCGGCTGAACGGGTTCCGGCGTCGCGGCCGCCGCGGCGGCCTGCGGGAACGCGCGTTGATCGCCGGCGAGCCGATACTTGGCGATCAGCGGCGCGGCCCGTTCGCGCAGCATGTCGCGGTAGCTCGGCGGCAGGTACGCGCCGCGCCGGTAGAGCTCGCGATACCGGCCGACCAGTTCAGGATGCGAGCGGGCCAGCCAGGACATGAACCAGCCTCGGGTCGAACCGCGCAGGTGCAGGCCGAAAACCGTCGCGCCCGTGGCCCCGGCCGCGGCGATCTGACCAAGCAGGCGATCGAGATGTTCGGTCGAGTCGGTGAGGTGCGGCAGCACCGGCGCGACCATCACGTGACAGCCCAGACCGCCATCACGGACCGCGGTGATGAGGCCCAGACGCGCCTGTGGTGTCGGCGTGCCCGGCTCGACGTCGCGGTGCAGCTCGGAATCCCCGATCGCCAGCGAGACGGCGACCGATACCGGAACTTGTCGGGCCGCATCGGCGATCAGCGGAAGGTCGCGCCGCAGCAGTGTGCCCTTGGTCAGGATCGACAGCGGCGTGCCGGATCCGGCGAGCGCGCCGATGATGCCCGGCATCAGCGCGTAGCGCCCCTCGGCGCGCTGGTAGGGATCGGTGTTGGTGCCCAGCGCGACCGTCTCCCGCTGCCACGACGGCCTGTGCAGCTCGTGGCGCAGCACCTCGGCGACATTGGTCTTGACCACCACTTGGGTGTCGAAGTCGGTGCCGCAGTCGAAGTCGAGGTACTCGTGCGTGGGACGCGCGAAACAGTAGCGACAGGCGTGCGAGCAGCCGCGGTAGCCGTTAACGGTGTACCGAAACGGCAGGGCCGCCGCGTTGGGCACCTTGTTGAGCGCCGACTTGCACAGCACCTCGTGAAAGGTGATCCCCTCGAATTGCGGCGCTCGCACGCTTCGGACGAGGCCGATCCGCTGCAGTCCCGGTAGCGCCCCGTCGTCGACGGGGTCGCCGCCGACGGCGACGGCCTGGTTAGCCCAGCGCATACCCTATTCGAACAGGAGTTCGATTCGGCGTCAAGCACCGCAGAAAATCCACTTTCTTCGGGTGGGTTGGGTTTGAACCGCGGCGTGGCTGGGTAGGGCCTCACATGTACCCCATACAATTAGACACGCGCCAGTACGCTGGCGCCGTATTTTTGCACCCGCTTCGCGCGGAGCGAACCAAGATCACCCACCAGCGCACCATTCGGGCTGTTGCGGCCGTGGTGACGGTGGGCGTGGCCGCGTGGTGTGGCTCCGGCATCGCCCACGCCGACAGTAATCACGAGCGGCAAGCGTGCACACTGATGGACGATTCCGCCAGCGCAGTCAGGATGGGCTTCGGGGAGTCGACCATGCAGTACGCGTTCGCGGTGCTTTCCACCGAGATGACACCGGTGGATGCGGCGCACGTCCTCCTGGCTGCCACTCATGACGACTGCCCCAACCACGCCGGCGACCTGCCGGATAACTGGCAATAGGCAGAAGATGACGGCTGAGCGCCTGGGCGCTCAGCCGTCCAGCCGCGAAAGCACCTCGGTGACAACGGAATTCGTCGCCACCGAGACTTGATCGCCCGTCGCGAGATCCTTGACCCCGACCGTCGCGGCCTCGATGTCACGATCGCCGACCACGAGTGCGATCCGGGCACCGGAACGGTCGGCCGCGCGCATCGTGCCCTTGAGCCCGCGGTCACCGTAGGCCATGTCCACGCGGACACCGGCGGCGCGCAGCCGCCCGGCGAGCACCGCCAGCTCGAGCTTGGCCGGCTCGCTCAGCGGCACGCCGAACACGTCGCAGCGCGTGGTCTCCCCCACGCTCTTGCCCTCGGCACGCAGCGCCAGCAGGGTCCGGTCCACGCCCAGCCCGAATCCGATGCCCGACAGGTCCTGCCCGCCGAGCTGGCGCATCAGGCCGTCATAGCGCCCGCCGCCGCCAATCCCGGATTGCGCGCCCAAACCGTCGTGCACGAACTCGAACGTGGTCTTGGTGTAGTAATCCAGCCCGCGCACCATCCGCGGGTTGAGGACGTACGGGACCCCAAGCGCATCCAGGTGCGCCAGCACCGTGTCGAAGTGCTGCTTGGCGGCGTCCGACAAGTGATCGAGCAGCACCGGTGCATCGGCCGTCATGGCCCGCACCGCGGGTCGCTTGTCGTCGAGCACGCGAAGCGGATTCAGCTGCACGCGTTGCTGGGTTTCCTGGTCGAGGTCGAGCTGAAACAGGAACTCCTGCAACAGCTCTCGGTATTGCGGGCGGCAGCTCTCATCCCCCAGGGACGTAATCTCCAGCCGGAAGCCGTCAAGGCCCAACGACCGGAAGCCGGCGTCGGCGACGGCGATCACCTCGGCGTCCAGCGCCGGATCGTCGACGCCGATCGCTTCCACCCCGACCTGTTGCAGCTGTCGGTAGCGTCCGGCCTGCGGGCGTTCATACCGGAAGAACGGCCCCGCGTAACAAAGTTTCACCGGCAGCGCCCCGCGGTCGAGGCCGTGCTCGATCACCGCGCGCACCACCCCGGCGGTCCCCTCCGGCCGCAGCGTCACCGAGCGGTCGCCGCGGTCGGCGAACGTGTACATCTCCTTGGACACCACATCGGTGGATTCGCCTACGCCGCGGGCGAACAGGGCGGTGTCTTCGAAGATGGGCAGCTCGACATCGCTGTAGCCGGCCCGGCGGGCGGCGGCGAGCAACTCGTCGCGCACCGCGACGAACTGCGCCGAATCGGGCGGGAGGTAGTCCGGCACCCCCTTGGGCCCCGAAAACGTGGTGAAGGCCGAGGACTCCGTCACGGGCTCAGGCCCTCGAGGAACGGATTGAAACGCCGCTCAGCGCCGATGGTGGTGGCGTTGCCGTGTCCCGGCAATACGACCGTCTTGTCATCGAGCACCAACAGCTTGCCGATGATCGACGTCAGCAGGTCGCGGCCGCTGCCGCCGAACAGATCCGTGCGGCCCACCGAGCGTTCGAACAGCGTGTCACCGGTGAAGACAATGTCTTTGTCGTCCTTGGACGACGCGACCCGGAAGACCACCGATCCGCGCGTGTGCCCGGGCGTGTGATCGACGTTGACGGTCACGCTGCCCAGGTCGATCTTGTCGCCGTCGCGGTCCAGCTCCACCACCTGCTTGGGCTCGCGGAAGAACGCACCAGTGACGAGCTGGGCCAGCCGCGGACCGAAGCCGTAGATCGGGTCGGTCAGCATGAACCGGTCCTCGGGGTGGATGTAGGTGGGGCAGCCGTAGGTGTCGGAAACCTTCTGCGCGGACCAGATGTGGTCGATGTGCCCGTGGGTGAGCAGCACCGCCGCCGGGGTCAGCCGGTTCTCGTCGAGGATTCGCCGCAGCGGACCCATCGCACGCTGGCCGGGATCCACGATGACGGCGTCCGTTCCGGTACGGTCGGCCAGCACATAGCAGTTGCACTGCAAGACGCCGGCGGAAAATCCGGTGATCAACACGGTTCCCAGTTTCCCACGGGGCCCGGTTGACACCGGTCACGGCGCCCACATTAGCCTGAGCTGGCTACCTCGGGCCCGACTGACCGACATGGAGGCATACCGGCCGTGCCGACCAATGAACAGCGACGTGCCAGCGCCAAGCGCAAACTCGAACGGCAGCTGGAGCGCCGCGCACAACAAGCCCGGACGCGCCGGATCGTGGTGATCGCCGGTGGCGCGGCGGCGGCGGTGGCCGTGATCGTCGCGGTGGTGATCGCGATCGTCAACACCAAGAGCGAGCACAAGAGCAACACCGCGGCAACGACAACCAACCCGGCCGCCAGCGGCTCCCCGGAGGCCACCACGCCCGCGACGCCGCAGACGGGACAGGTACCGCCGCTGCCGTCGTTCAAGCCGTCGGCCAGCCTGGGCGCCAACTGCCAATACCCCGCGTCATCCGACCCGGCCGCCAAGCCGGTCAAGCCGCCGCGGACCGGCAAGGTCCCGACAGATCCGGCCCAGGTGAGCGCGAGCATGGCGACCAGTCAAGGCAACATCGGCCTGATGCTGGCCAACAACGAATCACCTTGCACGGTCAACAGTTTCGCCAGCCTCATCGGTCAGAAGTTCTTCAACGACACCAAATGCCACCGGCTGACCACCTCGGCGACGCTGGGCGTCCTGCAGTGCGGCGACCCCAAGGGCGACGGCACCGGTGGCCCCGGCTATCAATTCGCCAACGAGTACCCGACCGACCAGTACCCGCCGAACGACCCCAAGCTGCAGGAGCCGGTCCTCTATCCGCGCGGCACCCTGGCGATGGCCAACGCCGGACCCCACACGAACGGCAGCCAGTTCTTCATGGTCTACAAGGACTCGGAGTTGCCGCCGCAATACACCGTGTTCGGCACCATCCAGCCTGACGGGCTGGCCACCCTGGACAAGATCGCCAAGGCCGGCGTGGCCGGCGGCGGCGAGGACGGCCCGCCGGCCAGCGGCGTCACCATCAAGTCACTGCTGCTCGACTAATGGGAGTCGATCAGCGCGCCATTGACGAGTTTCGAATCAATGGCGGGGAGGCTGATCACCGAGCCGCCGGCCGGTGAGCACTGGTACCGACG
>Ga0335076_10000089_pt1 | contig 71541 bp, 57 predicted proteins | sample Lox_Sample_25_FD_206717 | JGI IMG/M metagenome (GOLD analysis project Ga0335076, IMG submission 206717) | Soil microbial communities from Loxahatchee National Wildlife Refuge, Florida, United States - Lox_Sample_2.5 | ecosystem: Environmental > Terrestrial > Soil > Wetlands | place: USA... | reverse complement strand
GGCACGAGAATGCGCGCAGCAGGAGGCGTTATGACCGGTACGCCGCGCCTTAAGTCATTTGCGCCGCAATTGCTGGTCGACGATCTCGATCGCGCCGTTGCCTTCTATCGCGACGTTTTCGGTTTCGTGTTCGGTGCGCCCTGGGGCGGATTTTATGCCATCGGCGAACGCGACGGTTTTGCCGTTCATCTGAAATGCGCGTCCAAGACGATCGAAGATCGCGCCAACCGCAAGCGGCACGAACATCTCGACGCCTATGCCGATGTCGTTGGCGTCGCCGCGCTCTATGACTCGTGCAAGGCCAAAGGCGTGACCATCGTGAAGCCGCTGGGGCACACGCCGTGGGGAACCCATGATTTCTACGTTGAGGACCCCGACGGCTACATCATCGCCTTCGGCGAGCAGTCTTGAATGTGACGCGCCGCGGCGCGATCATGATGCGAGGGAACTCCAGCTCGGTGGTCCGGCCGTGCGTTTTCAGAACTGGTGGCATTGGGCTCTCGGCGCGATGGCGCTCGTCGTCTCGGCGACGGCGCTGCATGCGGCGCTGCCGACCACCTCGCCGGACACGTCCGGCCGTACCTCGACCGAGGGCGAGCTTCTCATCGCTTCGCCGGAACTGTCGGCGCCGTTCGATCACGCCGTGGTGCTGATGGCGCAGCACAACCGCGACGGCGCCATCGGCATTGTCATCAATCATCCCGCAGGCCCCCGTCCGATCGCAGAAGTGCTGACCGCGATGGGTGCCGACGCCGGCGGTGTGGCCAACGACGTGATGCTGTTTCTCGGCGGCCCGGTCGACCCCGCAATCGCCTTCGTGCTGCACACCACCGATTATCGCAAGCCCGACACGATCGCGCTCGACGACCGCATCGCGATCAGCGACGCCGCCGAAGTGCTGCGCGATATCGGGCTTGGCAAGGGCCCGCAAAAGAGCCTGCTCGCTTTCGGCTATGCCGGCTGGGCGCCGTCGCAGCTCGACGACGAGATCAAGGCCGGTGCCTGGACCGCGGTTCCGGAGAATCCGGCCCTGGTGTTCGACGACGATCGGTCTAAAGTATGGGCCGACGCACTCGCGCTGCACAAAGCCGGCAAATGACGGAGCTTCACGGCGTCCTGCCTTATCTGGTCTCTCCCGTCGACAGCGATGGGCGGGTCAAGATCAAAGTGCTCGCCGAACTGGTCAATGATCTGATCGATGCCGGCGTGCATGGCGTCACGCCGCTCGGCTCGACCGGCGAATTTGCCTATCTGCGCACGATGCAGCGCCTCGATGTGGTGCGCGCGACCATCGAGGCTGCCGCGGGACGCGTGCCGGTGGTCGCCGGCGTTGCCGCGACCGCAACGAGCGATGCCGTCAACCAGGCCAGGAACTACCAAAAGCTCGGCGCGAGCGGCATTCTCGCCATTCTCGAATCCTATTTCCCGCTCGCCGAGGCGCAGGTCGAAAGCTATTTCCGCGCCATTGCCGATGCCGTGGATGTGCCGGTGATCCTCTATACCAATCCGCAATTCCAGCGCACCGATCTTACCCTCGACGTCATCGCGCGCCTGAGCGAGCATCCGCGCATCCGCTACATCAAGGACGCGTCCACCAATACCGGGCGGCTGTTGTCGATCGCCAATCGCTGCCCGGATCTGAAAGTGTTCTCGGCCTCGGCGCATATTCCGGCCTGCGTGATGCTGCTCGGCGGGGTGGGCTGGATGGCGGGGCCGGCCTGCGTCATTCCGCGGCAAAGCGTGCGGCTCTACGAGCTCTGCCGCGAAGCCCGCTGGCCGGAGGCGATGGAACTGCAGCGCCGGCTCTGGCAGATCAATGAGATCTTCGCGCGCTTCAATCTCGCCGCCTGCATCAAGGCGGCGCTCGAGATCAAGGGCTACGATGTCGGCGATCCGGTGCCGCCGCAGCCCCGGCTCGGCGCCAGGGAGCGCGACATCATCGCGGCATCGCTGTCCGACGTCGAAGAGCTTGTCGCGGTGTTTTGAATCCTCCCGGCGCAAGCGGGGCGGATTTTTGCCGCATTCGTTAATTTCTTCCAACCAAATCTTAACGCTTCCTTGCTTTAATGCTGCCTTCCCTCGCGTTGCGTGCGCGCCGTGACGCAGACGTTCTTGGCGCAGAGGTCATTGTGGCATCGCTCGATTCGGATTATGCGCCGCAGGCCGCGCTCGAGCGCACCATGGCGGTGATCGCCAGCGCGCGCCGCGCCGTGCTCGCCGATCGCTATCCGATCAATTCGTTCTCCGTCGAATGGCGCTGGCTCGCCGATCTGGTGCCGCTGACCAAGGACTGGCGCGATCTCGCCGCGCAGGCGCTCGAGCCCAATGTCTTCTATGAGCCGGCTTTCGCGCTGGCCGCCGGCGCGGTGTTCGGCCGCGATGTCGGCGCGCTGCTGGTCTGGTCGGGCGAGGAGCCGCGCCAGCTGTTGGGTTTTTTTCCGGCGTGCGTGGTGCCCCGCCGCTACGGCCTGCATCTGCCGATCCTCGAAGCTTGGACGCATCCCTATGCACCGCTCGGCACGCCGCTGGTTGCGCGCGACGCCGCCGAGCCTGTGATCTCGGCGTGGCTCACGCATCTTGCCGCCGATGCCGCGCGGCCCGGCCTGCTGCGGCTGCCGCTCATGGTCGAAGACGGCCATTTCGCCATTGCGCTTGGCGCCGTGTTGCGCCGCCTGCAGATGCCGTTTGCCGATTTTGCCCGTCACAGCCGGCCGCAACTCGTGCCGGGCGATGATCGCAAGGCCTATCTCGCGCAGGCCATCTCGGCGCACCGGCATCGCGAACTGCGCCGCAGCATCCGCCGTCTCGCCGAGCTTGGCGCGCTGCTGTTCACCGCAAGCGGCATGCCCGAGGCGATCGACAGGGAGATCGAGGATTTCTTTGCGCTCGAAGCGCAGGGCTGGAAAGGCGAGGCCGGCACCGCCGCGGCGCGCCACGACGAATTGCGCGGCTTCATAAAGACCGCCGTCCATGCGCTCGGCGCCGAAGGCAAGGTGGCGATCAACCGCATCCTGCTCGACGGCCGCGCCATCGCCGCAACCATTACGCTCAAGAGCGGCGACGGCGCCTGGTACTGGAAGACGGCATATGACGAGACGCTGGCGCGCTTCGCGCCCGGCGTGTTGGCGTCGGCCGCCTTGACCGAGGACCTCGCCGAGAATGCGGCTATCGCGCACACCGATTCCTGCGCCGGACCGGGCAATCCGATCCTCGACAATCTGTGGCGCGAGCGGCTTTATCTGTGCGACCGGCTGATTGCGCTCCGCCCCCGCGCGCCGTTTCAGCTTGCCCGCGGTCTCGAACGGCTCCGCGGGGTAGCGATCGGCGGGGCCAAGGCCTTGCGCAAAAAGCTCAAGCACCGCTGAGCCTGCCGGCCAAGCCGGCCTCGTTGACATTTGCCCGCGTTTCCCGCGTATCTGCGGCGCCGGAGCGTCAATCGCCGCGCGCGATCCACGTTCTGATATTTGGTGATGGGGTACGATCTTATCGGAAAACCGGCTTCCACTTTTCCGGGTCATGCTCGAGGGAAACGCAACAGGGCGCTACAAGATAAAATGACCAAGCCGATCGCAATCCGCATGGGCGGTTACGGACCGCCGACGACGTCGTTTTCGCGCTCGCTGAAACTGATCGGCGATGAGCTTGCCGCGCAATTCGGCGACCGCCTCGACATCAAGTATGTCTGGAACATCATGGATTTCGGCTATCGCGCCGAAGAGATCTTGTGGCTGGTCGAGGATGGCGTGCTGTCGCTCGGCTATCAGTCGTCGAGCTATCTCACCGACCGCGTGCCCGAGCTCGGCTTTGTCGATCTGCCGTTCCTGTTCGAGAAACGCGACCAGGCGCGCGCCGCCGTCGACGGCGCGCTCGGCCGATATCTCGCCGAACGGATCGAGGCGCGGGTGAACTACCGCATCCTCGGCTATTTCGAGAACGGCTTCCGTCACATCTCCAATCGGCTGCGACCCATTCATGTGCCGGCGGACATGAAAGGCATGCGCATCCGCGTGCTGCCGAGCGAGGTGCAGGCGCGCACCTTCGAGCTGCTCGGTGCGGTGCCGTTGCGCTGGGATCTCACCGAAGCCATCGCCGCCATCAAGGCGGGCACCATCGACGCGCAGGAAAATCCGTTCGCCAATACCGTCACCTACGGCGTGCACAAGTTTCATCATTTCCACACCGTGACCAACCACTTCTACATTTCGCGGCCGATCTTCCTCAACCGCACGCAGTTCGACGCCTGGCCGAAGGATTTACAGGACGCGATGCGCGCTGCGGTCGGGAAGGCCATCGCCTTCCAGCGCAATCTCGCCATCGAGGAGGACCGCGATGCGCGCGCGGCGATCGAAGCCGAGGGCTGCGAGATCACGACATTGACGTCGGACGAGCACGCCCAATTCCGCGCGGCCGTCGCGCCGCTGCTCGACGACGCGCACAGGGCCTACGATGCCAAAATGTTCGCGATGATCTGACGCTCGACGTGAAACGCGCCGCTCAGCCTTTGCGGTCGTCCGGCTTGGCCATGATCAGCGACCAATAGACCTTGTATTTCGACTTCGGCGTATAGACCGCGGCGATGCCCATCTGCGTCACGCTTGCATTGAGCATGTTGGCGCGGTGCGGCGGTGAATCGCGCCAGCCGGAGAAAGCTTCCGCCAGAGTGTGGTAGCCGGCGCCGATATTCTCGACCGCGACGCTGGCATCATACCCGGACTTGCGGATGCGCTCGGAGAACGGATGCTTGGCGTCGTGGTCGAGCTTGTCGCGCGCCGCCATGGCTTGGGCCTGTTCGCTGGCGAGCCGCATCAATTCCGGATCGATGGTGAGCGGGCCGAGCCCGTTGTTGCTGCGATAGCCGGAGATCATCGATTGCGCGGCATTGGCGTCGAGCGCGGTGCCGGGCTGCGAAAGGTCGATGTAGAAGCTCGGCTGACCGCTGGGTGGCGCATTGTCCGTGCAGCCGGCAATCAGGCCCGCCGCCAACAGAAGGCCGGCCCCCAGTGCCGTGCTCCGCCTCACCATTGCAGTCCCCCGGTGTCCCCGACCTCACCGTGTTCGGGCAAAAAAGTGACCGAAGCGTGAAGGCGCGGCACGGTCAAGAGGTCCATGGGCGGCGTCAAGCGGAATAATACCGCCGCGGCGGTGTGACCCATAATTTGCTTGCCGGCCACCTCTGGCGCCGGCGCGGCCCCTCCACTAGCATTGCCTTATTGTCGAAGCTCGATAAAGCACCAGGGAGTGAGTTATGCCCGCCGAAACCCCCGCCGCCCGCACACCGGGCGCCAAGCGCGCCGGCCCGGGCGAATATGTTTTCAATCTCGCCGGCCTCAATCACATTCTCGGCGGCCCCGATTATTCGACGGCGAACGGCGCTTGCGTCGAAGGCGACCGCATGATCGTCGGGCTGATGCGCATGCCGGCCGGCACCGGCGCGGCGCCGCACTCGCATCCCAACGAGCAATGGATCTACATCCTCGAAGGCACCTTTCACGCCACGATCGGCGGCAAAGCGGTCGAAGCGCGTCCCGGCTCGCTGCTCTATATTCCCGCAAATGCGGTGCATGACGGCAAAGCCGGGCCCGATGCCGATGTCGTGTTCTTTACCGTCAAGGACGCCTCGCACAGCCTGCACGGCATAAAAGCTGCATAGCGGCTCGAGTCTATGTCTTGCAGGAGAGTAGAGGCGTGATGCGTTCCAAGTTTGGGCAAATTCTGTGCTGCCGTGTCGCGATGCTGGCAGCGGCGCTGGCGTTGCTGGCGGCCATCCAGCCGGCGCAGGCGCAAGAAACGGCGAAAGGCTGGCCGGCAAAGCCGATCAGGGCCTTCATTCCCTTTGGCGCCGGCAGCGCCACCGACATCATTCCGCGCGCGGTATTCGATCGGCTCGGTCCGGTGCTCGGCCAGACCATCGTGGTCGAGAACCGCGGCGGCGCCGGCGGTGCGCTTGGCGTTGGCGAAGTCACGCGCGCGGAGCCGGACGGCTATACGATCCTTGCCGATTCCTCGGCGCTCACCGTGGCGCCGTGGATCGTGCACAACCTGCCCTATGACACCACGAAAGATCTGACTGCCGTCGTGCCGCTCGGCCAGAACGGCAACGTGCTGGTGGTCAATCCGGCCAAGGGCTGGAAGACGGCAAAGGATCTGGTCGCGGCCGCCAAGGCCAATCCGGGCTCGATCAATTACGGCTCGGCCGGCGTCGGCACGGCGACCCATGTCAGCGCCGAACGCTTCCGCGTCAGCGCCGGTTTCGAGGCGACACATGTGCCGTATAAAGGCGGTGCCGAGGCTTTGACCGATCTGTTGGGCGGCCGTATCGATTTCTACTTCTGCCCGATTTCGACGGCGCTGCCGCTCATTCGCGACGGTCGGCTCACCGCGCTTGCGATCTCGACGCCGACGCGCGCGCCCGAACTGCCGGACGTGCCGACGACGCTGGAAGCCGGTTACCCCGATTCCGATTATACCGTGTGGTACGGCGTGTTCATGCCCGGGAAGACGCCGCGCGACATCGTGCAGAAATTCTATACGGCGGCGAGCGGCGTGCTGCAGAGCGACGCGATGAAGCAGAAGCTCGCTCAGCTGGCTGTCCAGCCGTTGTCGATGACGCCCGAACAGTTCGGCAAGTTCGTCGCCAAGGATCTGGCCGCGAACGGCAAGCTGTTTTCGCCATCGGCCGGCAAATGAGACAGACTGCGGATGAGACAGACTGCAGATGAGACAGTGGCGGAAGCTGATGCGAATGCGATGATGATGTGACAATTTCAGCGGCGCTGCACGCATGGCGCCGCGAAATAAAAACGGGAGGAAGGTATGAAGTTTCTCGGAATTTTCCTGGCCGCGCTGATTTGCGCGGCAGCGGGCGCGGCGCTTGGGCAGACCGCCGACAAATATCCGTCGCACCCGGTCAAGATCATCGTGCCCTATGCGCCGGGCGGCGCGACCGACATCGTCGCCCGCATTCTCGCCGATCAGCTCGGCAAGACTCTCGGCCAGCAATTCTATGTCGAGAACAAGCCCGGCGCGTTCGGTATCGTCGCGCTTGAAGACCTGGCCAATTCGCCAGCCGACGGCTACACGCTCATGATCGGCAATGTCACGACCAATGCGATCACGCCGGTCATCTATCCAAGCAAATTCCACATCGACTATGCCAAGGACGTGGTGCCGGTCACGGATCTCGTCGACATTCCGGCTTTCCTGTTGGCGACGACCAAGAATTTCGACGTCAAGTCGGTGCCGGAACTGATCGCTTATGCCAAGGCGCATCCCGGCCAGGTGCGATACGGCACGGTCGGCCCGGGCAGCTATCCGCACTACGACATGGCTTATTTCGCCAAGCGCGCCGGCGATCTCGACATGGTGGCGATTCCCAACAAGTCCGGCGCCTCCGGCGTGATCAACGACATGCTCAACGGCTCGACTCAGACGGCGTTCCTCAATGTGGCAAGCGCCGCGCCGCAGGTGAAGGCCGGCAACTTCCGTGCGATCGCGCTGGTCGATCACAGTCGCCTGCCGGATTATCCCAACCTGCCGACGATGCAGGAATTGGGCTATGCCGGCGTCGGCACCATCGCTTGGCAAGGGCTGTTCGCGCCCGGCGCAACGCCCAAGCCGGTTCTGCAGGAGGTTTTCAACGATTTCACCGCGGCATTGAAGGCGCCGGCGGTCGCGGACGCGTTCAAGAAGCAGACCTTCAACACGGTGCCGAGCGCTTCGCTGGATGACGCGAAGAAATGGCTCGGCGAGCAGATGGACACCTGGCGCAAGATCACGAGCGAAGTGAAGATCGAGGCGGAGTGAGCGTCGCTCCGCGTGCGTCGAGTCGCAGGGAATACCGCAAGTGAACAAGTATGACGTCGTCGCCGGTCACCCCGTCGCCAGTCACCCCGTCGTCATCGACAAAGATGTCGACGTGCCGATGCGCGACGGGGCGCGATTGGAGGCCGACGTATTTCGTCCCTATGGCGACGGCAGATATCCCGCCATTCTCAATCTCGGTCCCTATCAGAAGGACAAGCCATGGCTCGTGCCCGATACGCTGGGCGAGCCGCAGAACGAATGGATGAATTGGGAGACCGTCAATCCGCAATGGTGGGTGCCGCGCGGCTATGCGTGCGTGCGGATCGACGGCCGCGGTTCCGGCAAGTCGCCCGGCCAATGCGAGCCATGGTCCCTTGCCGAGGCGGTGGATTTCCACGATGCCATCGAATGGGCCGCGGCGCAGCCCTGGTGCAACGGCAATGTCGGCCTGCTCGGCATTTCCTATTTCGCCATCAACCAATGGTTCGTCGCCAATCTCAAGCCGCCGTCGCTGAAAGCCATTATCCCCTGGGAAGGCTTTGCCGACATCTATCGTGACGCGCTTTATCACGGCGGCATTTTGAGCCTGTTCATGACGAACTGGTTCACCGCGCACATGCTGCATCATCTGCTCGGCCGCGCCTCGCGCGAGCAGCCCGACGGCTGGCGGGTCAACACGCTGCATTTCTGGCTGCGCAACAATCTCGACAGCGGCGCGTTTTCGGGCGCGCAGGCGCAATGGGACAAGTTCGACGTGCCGATGTTCTCGGTCGGCAATTGGACCGGCATGGCGCTGCATCTGCGCGGCAATAGCGAAGCCTTCATGCGCGCGGCGACCCCGCACAAGAAGCTCCGCATCCATCTCGGCTCGCATGTGCATCCGTTCTATACCGACGACGGCCGCGAAGATCAGATCCGCTTCTTCGATTATTGGCTCAAGGGCGTCGACAACGGGGTGATGGAGGAGCCGCCGGTGAAGCTCGCCATCCGCAAAGGCGGCGATGCCTTCGAGTGGCGGCATGAGCAGGAATGGCCGCTTGCGCGCACGCGCTGGACCAAGCTCTATCTCGATCTGTCGCAGCCGCAAGGAACGCCAGCCGCGGGCCAGCCGCTCGCCGGCACACTCGAAGTGAAAAATCCGCCGCAGACCGGCTCGCGCAGCTATCCCGCCTCGAGTCTCGGCACCATGGGCTCGACCTCGGCGGCGTCTTCGCAAGTCATGGGCGGCGGCATCAAGCCGGGCATGGGCGTGTCGCTCGAAACCGCAAAGCTTTCGGTTGATACCGAGATCACCGGTCCGCTTGCCTGTGTGCTCTGGGTGTCAAGCACCACCGAGGACATGGATCTATTTCTCACGCTGCGCAATATCGGCCCCGACGGCAACGAGATCCTCGAGACCGGCCAGCAGGGCGCGCCGGTGCCGGTGGCCAAGGGCTGGTTGCGGGTGTCGCACCGCGAGCTTGATCCGGAATTGTCGCGGCCGTACCGGCCCTATCACAGGCATCGGCGACGGCTTTACCTGGAGCCCGGCGAAATCGTGAAGGTCGAGATCGAGATCTGGCCGACCTCGATGGTGTTCAAGAAAGGCCATCGTATCCGGCTCGACATCCAGCCGCGCGACGGCGTCGGCAGCGCGCAGTACATGCACTATCACGCTGACTACAATTCCGGCGCGATCAACACGATCCATGCCGGCGGCGACAAGGAATCCTATTTGCTGCTGCCGGTGATTCCGGCCGGCTAGAGTCTTGTTTTGCGCACGATCTTTCCCGAAAGCCGGTTCCACCCTCGGATCAAGGGTCCAAGGGCAGGCCATTTGAGGATCATGCCTTCACGCGCTCGGCCATTGGCCGAGGTCGCGCGCCTTGCTTTGGCTCGGCTTTAAGAGTCCGTTAATGGATTTCACGCGGAATTCGTTAACTGCACAACAACCGACGTACCAATATAGTCGGTTCCTCCTCATCAGCCCTGGCTTGCGGCGAGCGATGCTCACCGGTTTCAATTTATCCAAGGTCGGTCGCAATTGGACGCTCGTCGTGTTGGCGGGCGCGCTCGGCTTCGCCGTGGGGTTTGGCCTTGTCCTCTATTTTGGTCCCCGAACAATCGTCGCGGCGCTGAATGCGGCACCCGACTGGGCCGCGGAAATCGCGCTGGCCGCGCCGCTCGGCTTTGGTGCGGCGGCGCTCGCCGGCCTTTTCGTCAATGTCCGCCGGCGGACGCGGGTCCGCCTGCTGCGCGACGCGCTGAACAATATGACGCAAGGCCTGTGCATGTTCGACGCCACCGGCCGGCTGATTCTGTGCAACGCGCGCTATGCCGAGATCTATCGGTTTCGTCCGGAGCAGGTCCGCCCCGGCATGCCCCTGCGGGATTTGTTGGCGTGCCGGGCCGCGAACGGCACCTTCAGCGGCGATGCGGACAGCTATGTCGCCAACGTGTTGCAGCAGGCGGCCGGCGGGCAAGCCGAGTCGAAGATGGTCGAGCTTCCCGACGGGCGCGTCATCGCCCTGGTATCTCGCCCGATGCCGGGCGGCGGCTGGGTGGCAACTCATTTTGACGTGACCAAGCGGCTGAAAACCGAGAAGGAGCGCGACGCACTGCTGCAGCGTGAGGAGCGGCGGCGCAAGATCGATACGGCGATCTCGGCATTCCGCGAGCGGGCCGAGAGCGGGCTTGCGACCGTGAGTCAGAGCGCGGTGGCGATGAAAGCCGCCGCCAAGACGCTGCTCACCACTTCGGATTACACGATGCAGCGCGCCGAGCGTGCGGTGCGCGGCTCGAACGAAGCCTCGAGCAATGTCGAGACCGCGGCGGCGGCCGCGGCCGAGCTCTCGGTCTCGATCAAGGAAATCAGCCGCCAACTCAGCCAGACCAACGATGTCGTGCGCAGCGCCGCGGCCGACGCTGCGACGACCAATAACGACATCACCGCGCTTGCCCATGTCACGCAGAAGATCGGCGCGGTGGTCAAGCTCATTTCCGACATTGCCGGCCAGACCAATCTTCTCGCGCTCAACGCCACGATCGAAGCGGCGCGCGCCGGCGAGGCCGGCCGCGGCTTTGCCGTTGTCGCCTCGGAAGTGAAATCGCTGGCCGTGCAGACCGCCAAGGCCACCGAAGAGATCACGCAGGAAATCCTCTCGGTGCAGCATTCAAGCGGTAAGGCCGTCACCGCGATCCGCGACATCACCCAGCGCATGCAGGACATCAATGCCTATAGCAGCGCGGTCGCGACCTCGGTCGAGCAGCAGGAATCGGCGACCGCTGAAATCTCTCACAACGTCGCGAGCGCGGCGAGCGGGGCCAAGGACATCAGCGTGGCGCTCGGCGAAGTGGCAAGCGGCGCGACGCAGACCAAAGGCTCGGCGGAAACCATGCTGATCGCGTCCGAGGAAGTCGAAGACGCCACCGCGAAACTGCGCCACGAAGTGGAAGAGTTTTTGGCGGCGGTCGCGGTGTAATTTCATCCTTCCCAGTTTTCACCGACGGAGGATGATTTATCTCCCCGCAGCATAGCCCTGCATGCCGCGCGGATTGGCGGCGGCGCGGCGGCGGCGGCCGTCGCGCGAGGCGGCGGTGAGGCGGCCCTCCGACCAGTCCGGCCCGGTTTCGACGACATGGCCGCGGCGCTTTAATTCATCGACGGTGGGCTGCGGCACGCGGCCTTCCAGCACCAGCACGCCGGGCCGCGCGGTGCGCGGCCAGAACGAGCTCGGGAAATGCTCGGAATGCCAGGCCGGCGCGTCGATCGATTCCTGCAAATTCATGCCGCAATGGACGTGGCGCAGGAACATCTGCGTGATCCACTGATCCTGGCCGTCGCCGCCGGGCGAGCCCCAGGCGAGATAGGGTTCGCCGTCGCGCAGCGCCATGGTCGGCGAGAGCGTGGTGCGCGGCCGCTTGTTGGGCGCGAGCGCGGCCGGATGGCCTTCTTCCAGCCAGAACATTTGCCCGCGGGTGCCGAGACAGAAGCCGAGCTCGGGGATCACCGGCGAGGAATGCAGCCAGCCGCCCGACGGCGTCGACGAGATCATATTGCCGGCCTTGTCGATGATGTCGAAATGCACCGTGTCGCCGCGCATCGATCCCATCTTGCCGACCGTCGGCTCGCCGGCGCCGAGCCGGCCGACAGTGGGTTCGCCGGCGCCCGCCGCCGCCCGCGCGCCCTCGGCTGTCTCGCGGCGCAGCTTCACCACCGCGCCAAAGCCCTCGATCGAGCCGGGCCGCAATTCGAGCGAGGCCTTGTCGGTGACGAGCTTTCTGCGCTCGGCGTTGTAGGCATCCGACAACAAGGTCGCCATGGGCACTTTGACGAAATCGGGATCGCCGTAGAACGTCTCGCGGTCGGCATAGGCGAGCTTCGAACATTCAACGATGAGGTGGATGAAGTCCGGCCCGGTCGGATCGAGCCCGTCGAGATCGAAGCCTTTCAACAACGCGAGCTGCTGCAAGGTCACCGGGCCCTGGCCCCACGGCCCGGTCTTGCACACCGTGTAGCGGCCGTAGTCATAGGTCAGCGGCGCTTCGACATGCGGCGTCCAGCGCGCGATGTCGTCGGCGGTAAGCACGCCGCGATGCTTGCGGCCGCTGGTGTCCATGATGTCTTGCGTGCGGCAGAAGCGGTCCACGGCTTCGGCGACAAAGCCGTGGCTCCAGGATTTGCGCGCGCGCTCGATCTGGGCGACGCGGTCGCGGCCCGCGCTTTCGGCCTCCTTGACGATGCGGGTGTAAGTCGCGGCGAGCGTCGGATTGGCGAACAGTTCGCCGACCGTCGGCACCTTGTTGTGCGGCAGGTAGACCGCGGCCGACGTCGGCCAATAGTCGCGGAACAGTTCGGCGACGGTTGCGATCGTGGCATTGGTCCGCTCCAGGATCGGATGGCCGTCCTGCGCATAGCCGATCGCGGGTGCGAGAACTTCGGCAACCGTCATGGTGCCGTAATCGCGCAGAAGCAGCATCCAGCTCTCGAACGTACCGGGCACGACCGCGGCGAGAAGCCCGGTGCCGGGGACGAGATCGAGACCGAGGCTCTTGTAATGGGCGATGGTCGCGCCGGCCGGTGCGACACCCTGGCCGCAGAGCACTTCCGGCTTGCCGCGCTTGACGTCGTAGAGAACGGCCGGCACGTCGCCGCCGGGGCCGTTCAAATGCGGCTCGACGATTTGGAGCGTAAAAGCCGTCGCGACCGCCGCGTCGAACGCATTGCCGCCACGTTCCAATATCCCCATGCCGACGGCCGTCGCGATCCAATGCGTGGTCGTGACCACGCCGAACGTGCCTTCGATCTCCGGCCGCGTGGTGAAGGGATTGGGATTGATATTGGTCATATACGTTCTCTTGTTGTGTTCGGTCATGGTACGCGGCCTTTGGCGATAAGGTCCGGGTTTCCTTGCGGCCGGTTGCGTGGTCCGGAACCGGCGCCTAAAGACTGTGCGAATGTATCCGGCCGTGAGCGGTACGACCAGAGCGGAGAAGCAGCGCGGTGGTAAGGGAAAGCGTGGCAGGGCAAGTCCTTAAAGTCGGCCTGGCGGGGCTCGGAGCGGTGGGCCTCGAAGTGGCGAGGCGGCTGGAGATCGGCATGCCCGGTCTCGCGCTGACCGCGCTTTCGGCGCGCGATCACGACAAGGCGCGGCGCAATCTGCCGGACGCCGGAACTCGCATTCCGCTTGTCGCGCCGGAGGCGCTCGCCGACGCCTGCGATGTGGTCGTGGAGGGCCTGCCGCCGAAAATGTTTCGCGCGCTCGCCGAATCCGTGATCGCGCGCGGCCGTATTTTCATGCCGCTCAGCGTCGGCCAGCTTCTGGAGAACTGGGATCTGGTCGACCTCGCCAAGGCGAACGGTGCGCGCATCCTGGTGCCCACCGGCGCGCTGATCGGGCTCGACGCGGTGCGCGCCGCAGCCGAAGGCGAGATCCGTTCCGTCACCATGATCACGCGCAAGCCGCCGGGCGGCCTTGAAGGCGCGCCATATCTGGTCGCGCACGATATTTCGCTCAAAGGCCTCGCCGCGCCGAAGAAGGTGTTCGATGGCACGGCGCGCGAGGGCGCGCGCGGCTTCCCGGCCAATGTGAATGTCGCCGCCGCGCTCAGCCTCGCCGGCATCGGACCGGACCAGACCCGGCTCGAAATCTGGGCCGATCCGGCGCTTTCGCGCAACACCCATCGCATCGAGGTCGATGCGGATTCGGCGCGGTTCTCGATGATGATCGAGAACGTGCCGTCGGCGGAAAACCCGCGCACCGGCAAGATCACCGCCCTGAGCGCGGTAGCGGCGCTGCGCGGGCTGGTCGCCACGCTGAAAGTCGGCACCTGAGCTTTAGCGGCACCGCCCAGAATCAGCTACAAGACGCCGATCGCCGTGCCGCTTTGCGGCACCAATTCGTTCGCGGGCGGTGAACGCAATGGCCAATCTCCCACCTGTCTTTGCCCGGGATATGTTCGCCAAAGCTTTGGCGTTGCATCAGGCCGGCCGCCTGGCCGATGCCGAGCAGATCTATCAACGCATCCTCGTCGTCGAGCCGAAGCATTTCGACAGCCTGCATCTGCTTGGCGTCGTATTTCTGCAGCGCGGCGATGCGGCGGCTGCGGTCCGCCAGATCAGCGCCGCGCTCAAGGTGGCGCCGCATCACATCCTCGCGCTCAACAATCGCGGCAACGCATTGCAGCAGCTGCAAGAGTTCGGCGCCGCGCTCGAAAGCTACGACCGGGCGCTCAGCGTGCAGCCCGATTATGTCGAGGCGCTGGTCAATCGCGGTGCAACCTTGAATGCGCTCAAGCGCCACGACGAGGCGCTGGCGAGCTACGATCGCGCGATTGCGGTCCGGCCGGACTTGCCCGAAGCGCATTCCAACCGCGGCAACGTGCTCGCCGCACTCGGCCGCAGCGATGAAGCGGTGGCAAGCTTCGATCGTGCGTTGGCGTTGCGGCCGGATTACGCCGAGGCGCATTACAATCGCGGCAACACGCTCCATGCGCTCAAGCGCTACGGCGAGGCCCTGGCCAGCTTCGACCGCGCGCTGGCGCTGCATCCGAATTATGTCGATGCGCTGACCAATCGCGCGGCGACCCTGCACGAACTGAAGCGGAGCAGCGAGGCGTTCACAAGCCTTGACCACGCGCTCGCGCTCGATCCGGACAATGTCGAGGCGTTGACCAATCGCGGCGTCGCGCTCAATGCGATCGCACGCCACGCCGACGCGATTGTGGCCTACGACCGTGCGCTCGCCCTTTGCCCGGATCATGCCGATGCGCTCACCAATCGCGGCGTCGCGTTGCATAAGCTGCGGCGCTTTGACGAAGCTCTGGCCAGCTACGACCGTGCGCTTACGCTGCGGCCGGACGATGCCGAGGCGCTGTCCAATCGCGGTGATACGCTGCACGAGCTGAGGCGATTCGAAGAATCCTTGGCGAGTTGCGAACGGGCCGTCTTGCTGCGGCCGGATCTTTCCGCAGCCCACTGCAATCGCGGCAATGCGCTCAACTCGCTGGGGCGGTCCAAGGAAGCGCTCGCTAGCCACGACCGCGCCATCGAGCTGCAGCCGGACTTTGCCCTGGCGTTTTACAATCGGGCGATCGCACTCGAGGCGATGGATCGGTTCGATGAGGCGCTGCAAAGTTACGGCCGGTCGGTGCAAATCAATCCGTATCATGCCGAGGTGCATGTGAACGAAGCGCTGTGTCGTCTTCTTCTTGGCGACTTCGAGCGCGGTTGGGAGAAGTACGAGTGGCGCTGGTCGATGGCGCAGCTTCGAGATTACAGGCGGAGTTTCCGGCAGCTGCAGTGGCGGGGCTCGGACGACATCGCAGGTAAGACCGTTCTTCTGCATGCCGAGCAGGGGCTCGGAGATACCATCCAGTTTGCGCGTTATGCACCGGCCATCGCGTCGCGCGGCGCGCGCGTCATCCTTGAAGTCCAGAGCCCGCTGCGGTCATTGATGACGAGCCTGTCCGGTGTCGCACAGGTCGTCGCGGAGGGAGATCCGCTGCCGGATTTCGATCTGCATAGTCCGTTGCTGAGCCTGCCATTTGCATGTCGCACCCGGCTCGATTCGGTGCCCGGCACGACGCCCTATCTCTCGGCGCCGCCGGACAAGGTGCGCTCATGGCAAGACCGGCTCGGCGAGCGCGCGAAACCGAGGATCGGCCTGGTCTGGGCCGGCAATCCCAGGAAGGAACTGCCGAATCTGAATTTGGTCGACCGCCAGCGCAGCATGGCGTTCGAGACGCTTGCGCCGCTCCTGTCGGTGACCGCGTGCGGCTTCTACAGCCTGCAAAAGGGCGACGATGCGGTGAACCAGTTGCGCAACAGCATTTGGCGCGACCGCGTCATCGATTTTACCGACGATCTGCATGATTTTTCCGACACCGCCGCCTTGATCGAGAATTTGGACCTCGTCATTGCGGTGGATACGTCGGTGCTGCACCTCGCCGGCGCCCTCGCCAAGCCGGTCTGGCTGCTCAATCGCTACAATACGTGCTGGCGCTGGCTGCGCGATCGCAACGACAGCCCCTGGTATCCGACGGTGCGGCTGTTCCGCCAGGACGAAAGCCGCGCTTGGGATACGGTCATCGCACGTGTCACGACCGCGCTGCGCGAGCGCTTTGCGTCGTAACGCAAGCGTGGCGTTGGCGCAGCCTCGGTTCATTCCCGCGCGCGCGGGAATCCGGTTTCAGATCGCAGTGATTTTGCGACAGTCTCCGCTTGCGCAAGGATACGCGGCGCGTGCCCGCTATTCGATCTGCGGGATCTGGGCGTTCTTGATCAAGTCCTTGTAGAACGGCAGCTCCTTGGCAATCGCGGCCTTGGCCACATCGGGGCCGCCGGCGACCATCTCGTAGCCAAGGTCTTTGACGCGCTGCTTGACATTATCCTGGGACAGGACCGCGAGAACGGCCTTGGTCAACTGATTGATGATCGGCTGCGGCGTGCCCGCCGGCGCGAGCAGGAAATGTTCGGTCTTCAGCGTGATGTCGGGAAAGCCCGACTCGACGAAAGTTGGCACATCGGGAAGATCGGGCCAGCGTGTATTCGTCGTCAGCGCGATGCCCTTCATGGCGCCCGACTTTATCTGCGACTGTGCGCCGGGGAGCGCGGTGGAAAGAATGTCCACCGTTCCCGTCAGCAGCGCCTGGGTCGCCGGACCGCCGCCGTTGAACGGAATATTGGTGATCTGAAGTCCGCTCTTGAGCTTGAACAGTTCCATGGTCAGCTGCGGAGTCGTACCGTTGCCGGGGCTGGCATAATTGAGCTTGCCCGGCGCAGCCTTGGCGCGCGCGACCACGTCGTTGAGCGAACTGATGCCGCCCTTGGCCTTGACCGCGAACACATTGGGCGCCACCGGCAGGGCCGCAATCGGCGCAAAATCCTTCAGAGGATCGTAGGGAATGCTCTTGTACAGCGCCGGATTGACCACCAGCGCGCTCGACACGAGCAAGAGCGTATAGCCGTCGGGCGCGGCGCGGGCGACCTCGGCGGTGCCGATATTGGCGCCGGCGCCGGCGCGGTTCTCGACAATGACATTCTGCTTGATCTCCTGCTGCAGCGGCTGTTGCAGCAGGCGGGCAAGCACGTCTGACGATCCGGCGGGAGCAAACGGAACGATGATTCGGATCGTCTGGGCTGGATTGAGCTGCGCGAATGCCGGGTCAACGACGCAAACAGTCGCAAGCGAAACAAATGCTGCAACTGCGAAATGGCTGAACCACGTGCGCCGTAAACGCAGCATAAACGACAGTTGAGCCGCAAGAACGGCATAGATACCGCACCGATTCATTGATTCCTCCCCTTCGGCAAACGGCGCCGCCGTTTGTGCCCCCGCATCGATTGTGGTGCGGTCCATCGTTTTTGCGCATTGCAGAAGTGCGTGCAATGCGAACTCAATAGATCGTGTCTTTGACCAAAGACGAGACCGACGCTATTTTCAACTTTGGCGCAACGTGTGCGCTGTTATGTCCTGCATCACCAAACTCTGAGGAGAGCGGCGGTGGTCACGATCGAAGTCAACGGAACTCCCCATCAAGTCGACATTGAAGCCGACACGCCGCTGCTTTGGGTGTTGCGCGATGTCATCGGTCTCACCGGAACCAAATTCGGCTGCGGCATCGCCGAATGCGGCGCCTGCACCGTCCATATCGACGGCAAGCCGATGCGCTCATGCTCGGTGCCGATCGGTCTGCTGGACGGCGCCAAGGTGACCACAATCGAGGGCCTGTCGCCGGATTCGACGCACGCGGTGCAAAAGGCCTGGATCGCCGAAGACGTGCCGCAATGCGGCTACTGCCAGTCCGGGCAGATCATGGCGGTCGCAGCCTTCCTGAAGAATTTCCCCAGCCCGACGGATGCGGACATCGACGCCAATATCACCAATATCTGCCGTTGCGGCACCTATGAGCGCCTGCGCCGGGCCATTCACCGCGCAGCCGACGCCATGAAGGCTTGAGGGAGGCGCGCATGACCGAGCATTTTAACGTTGCCGCGGCAAAGTCCGATTCCAGGCCGGCCCGGCTGACGCGTCGTCACTTCATTGTCGCCGGCGCGACCGCGGCTGGCGGGCTCGCCGTCGGTATCGGTCTGTTGCCGAACGCCGCCGAGGCTTTCACCGTTCCGGCACAGCCGTGGGCGCAGCCCATGGATCAGGAAGGGTATTCGCCCCACGACATCGACGCGTGGATCGCGATCGAGCCCGATGACAGCATTCTGATCCGTTATACGCGCTCGGAAATGGGCCAGGGCAGCATGACGGCGCTGCCGATGATCGTCGCCGAGGAATTGCAGTGCGACTGGTCGAAAGTGCGTGTCGAATACGGCTCGGCGAACCGCAGCTATCGCGAGCATAATATCTATGGCGACATGTCCTCGGTCGGCAGCCATTCGGTGCGCGATTCCCACACCAAGCTGCAGCAGGTCGGCGCCAGCGCCCGCGAGCGCCTGATCGCGGCGGCGGCGGCGCAATGGGGCGTCCCGGCATCCGAATGCAAGGCCGCGAACAGCGTCGTGCTCCACCCCGCCTCCAATCGCAGCGTCGGCTACGGCGCGGTGGCCAGCGCCGCGGCGCAGATCAAGCTCGACACCGAGCCCGCGATCAAGACGCCGGAGCAATATACGTTCATCGGCAAACCGCAGCCGCGCGTGGACGTGCCGCTGAAGGTCAACGGGTCGGCGCAATATTCGATCGATACGCGCCTGCCCGACATGGTCTATGCCGCGATCCTGCAATGCCCGGTGCCGGGCGGCATGCTGGCGAGCGTCGACGACACGCCGCTGAAAAACGCGCCCGGCATCGTCCAGGTGGTGCGATTGCAGGACGCGGTGGCGGTGGTCGCGACCGACACGTTCTGGCGCGCCAAGCAGGGGCTGGCGAAGCTGCATCCGGAATGGAATGTCGGCGCCGCAGGCTCAACCGACAGCGCGCAATTCGCCAAGGAGTATCGCGATGCGGCGCTGAACGGCACGGCGCCGGTCGCGCGTAACGATGGGAATGTGGACCAGGCTCTCGCGGCTGCCGGCGACAAGGCGCTGTCGGCGGTCTACGAAGTGCCGTATCTGGCGCATGCGCCGATGGAGCCGATGAACGCGACGGTGCATCTGCAGCCGGATCGGCTTGACGTGTGGGTCGGCACGCAATCGGCCGACCGCACCTTGACGGCTGCGGCCGGGGTCGCCGGCCTCAAGCCGGAGCAGGTCTATATCCACAATACGTTCATTGGCGGCGGCTTCGGCCGCAAGTCGCGCAACGACGAAATGGTGCAGGCGATCCATATCGCCAAGGCCATCAATCGCCCGGTGAAGCTGATCTGGACGCGTGAGGACGATATCCGTCACGACCGCTATCGGCCGCAGGCGGCGATCAGCTTCAAGGGCGCGGTCGGCGCCGACGGCATGCCGACGGCGCTTTATCTGCGCACCGCGGTGGGCTCGATCCTGCGCTCGATGGGCATGAACAAGGTCGACAGCGGTATCGAGCCGATGGCTGTCGAAGGTCTCGCCAACCATCCCTACAAGATCGCCAATTCGAAGGTCGAATGCGCGCTGAAGAATACGCACATTCCGGTCTCGTTCTGGCGCTCGGTCGGCGCGTCGCAGAACGCCTTCGCCATCGAAAGCTTCATCGACGAACTGGCTCATGCCGGCGGCCAGGATCCGTATCGGTTCCGCCGCACGATGCTGGCCGGCAAGCCGGATTGGCTTGGCGTGCTCGACATGGTCGCGGAGAAGGGCGATTGGGGCAAACCGATCGAATCCGGCCGCGCCCGCGGCATCGCCATCTTCGAATGCTACGGCACGATCGTCGGCGAGGTTGCCGAAATCACCATCAGCCCGCAGGGCAAGCTCAAGGTCGACAAGATCACGTTGGCGGCCGATTCCGGCCATGTGGTCAATCCGCTGAGCTTTGCCGAGCAGATGGAAGGCGGCGCCATCTTCGCCCTGACCGCGGCCCTTTACGGCAAGGTCACGGTGAAGAACGGCATCCCGGAGCAGGGCAATTTCGACACTTATCCCATGGTGCGATTGGCTCAGGCGCCGAAGATCGACGTGCATCTCGCCTTGAGCGGCGGCAAGAAATGGGGCGGCGCCGGCGAGCCCGGCGGCGCGCCGACCGCGGCCGCGGTATGCAACGCGATCTTCGCCCTGACCGGCAAGCGCATCCGCTCGTTGCCGCTGATCGACCACGATCTGTCGGGGTCGGCTTAAACGCATGATCGCGACATGTCGGATTCGGCCGGTGCCGCGCGTATGCTGACGCGCGTGCCACCGGCCGGAAATTTTCAGCACGCCTTCGCTCTGCCAGACATCAACAGGCCTGTTCCGGGAGACGGGAAACCGTGAGCAAGATTTTCATAATCGGTTTTTGCGCTCTGACGCTCGCTCTTGGATCGGTCGCCGCCCGTGCCGACGATGCGAAGGCGCCCGAAAATCCCGGCGAATATCTGGCACGCGCCGGCGATTGCGTGGCCTGCCATTCGGTGCCCGGCGGCAAGGCCTTTGCCGGCGGCCTGAAAATGGGCAGCCCGCTAGGCAACATCTACTCGACCAATATCACGCCAGATCCCGAGACCGGCATCGGCAATTACACTTTGGAAGATTTCGACCGCGCGCTGCGCCAGGGCATCGCCAAGGACGGCCACCGGCTTTATCCGGCCATGCCGTATCCGTCTTATGCCAAGCTCACCGATGCGGACGTCAAGGCGCTCTACGACTTCTTCATGAAAGACGTGCCGCCGGTGCATCAAGCCAACAAACCGAGCGAAATTCCGCAGTGGCTGAGCTTCCGCTGGCCGCTCGCGCTCTGGAATCTCGTCTTCACCTCGAGCGGCAGCTATGTGAACAAGCCCGAACATGACGCGGTGTGGAATCGCGGCGCCTATCTGGTGCAGGGGCTCGGCCATTGCGGCGCCTGCCACACGCCGCGCGGCTTCGCCTTCCAGGAAAAGGCGCTCGACGAGAGCAATCCGGCTTATCTCAGCGGCGCTCTGCTCGACGCCTGGCTCGCGGCAAATCTGCGCGGCGATCCGCGCACCGGCCTCGGCCAATGGTCGCAGGCCGATCTCGTCGCGTTTTTGAAAAGCGGCCACAACCGCTACGGCACGGCGTTTGGCTCGATGATCGACGTGGTCAACAACTCGACGCCTTATCTCTCCGATAGCGACATCAATGCGATTGCGGTCTATCTGAAATCGCTGCCGGCCAGCGGTGAGCAGAAGGGCTATCTTTACGATGACGCGACCACAACGGCGCTGCACAGCGGTCACGATTCCGACCCCGGCGCCGCGATCTATGCCGGCAATTGCGCCTCGTGCCACGGGCTCGACGCCAAGGGCTTCGCGCCCTACCTGCCGCCGATCGCGGGCAATCCCACGGTGCTCGGCGACGATCCGTCGTCGCTGATCAATCTGGTGCTCAACGGCTCCATCCCGTTGGTGGTCAAGGGCACGCCGGATTCCTACCGCATGCCGCAGTTCCGCCTGCAGCTCTCCGATCAGGAGATCGCTGACGTCGTCACCTTCATCCGCAAGGGCTGGGGCAACCAGGCGGCACCGGTCACGGCGGCGCGGGTGGCCGAACTGCGCAAGTCGACCGATCCGACCAGCGATCAGGTGGTTATTCTCAAGATGCGGTAGGCGCGCTCACTCTGCTGTGTCGGACTGCCGCCAAGGCGGATGAATTCATTGATTCCACGCCCAAACAGGGCCTGCGAGGAATCCGAAGCCAAGGATGCGCCGAAGGCGCACCGCCTGCGGCCGCCGCGGCGCGGTCGTCCTTGAGTTCGGTTTCCTCTCGGGCAGAATAGTGGGCATGCAACAATGAAGACTTGGCGCTGGCATCAGCGCCTTCTTGTCCGGAAGGCTCATTGCAATGGATCCGTCGTCCCTGTCCAAGCCGTTTCGCCTCGAAGAAGCGACGATCGCCGACTTGCATGAGGCCATCAAAGCCGGACGCACGACCTGCGCCGGCCTCGTCCGCCGATACATCGCCCGGGCGCGCGCTTTCAATGGCGTGGCGACGCAGCTCGTTACGCATGACGGTGCGCCGGCGCCGGAACGGCGCGGCACGGTGCGCGCCGGCGCGGCGTTGCAATTTCCGACCGCGACGGTCAAGGCCTCGTCATTCCTGCCCGATCTCGACAAGTATCAAGGGCCCCCGCTGGAATATGGACGGATGGCGCCGACCGCATCAGATCCGTCGGCTTATCAGCAATTCGGCATGATCGCCGGCATCCCAAATGCCGGGCAGCTCAACGCGCTGGCCACGCTGAATATCCGCGGCGAGCGTTCCGTGACCTGCAAGGGCGAGTTCGACCGTCATCCCTCGCTCGGCCCGCTGCCGCCGGGCGCGCCGCCGGTCTGCGAATATTTCCGGCAGTTGCCGGACGCGCTCGAAACCGCGGAAGCTCTCGACAAGGCTTTCGGCCGCAATCCGGATCTCGACAAGATGCCGATGTACGGCGTCGTGTTCTCGTTCAAGGATCCCTTCGACACCAAGGACATGCGCTCGACCGGCGCGGGCGACGCCGCCTATGACATCGACTTTCCGGCGCGCGATCATGTGCTCGTCGAGCAGCTGCGCAACAAGGGCGCGATCATCTACGCCAAGGCGCTCAATACCGAATATAACGGCCGCGCCGGCAATCCCGGCGGCCGCAATCATCCCGACAAGGTGCTGCCGTCGACGCTCGGCTATCAGCGCAGCACCTGGGCCGGCAATCCGGTCAATTCCTACGACACGACGCGCTCGGCCTCGCTCGGCTCGAGTTCGGGGTCCGGCGTTTCGGTTTCGGCCAATCTGGTGATGGCGAGCCTCGGCGAAGAGACGCGCGCCTCCTGCCGCGGGCCGGCCAATCACAACGCGGTGGCCTTGATCCTGCCGCACAAGGCGATGCTCGGCTTCGATGGCGGCGCCATCGGCGCCGATATTTATTGCGACCGCACCGGCATTCTTTGCCGCACGATCGAAGACTGCGCCAAGGTGCTCGATGCGCTGAAAGATCCCGAGCACGGCTATTACGATCCGCGCGATCCGTTCACTGCCGTGCCGCGCAGTTCGGTGCTCGACGGGCCTTATGCCGCGCACATAACGCGGCGCGGCGTGCAAGATAGTGCAAACGGCGCGCTCGAAGGCCTGCGCCTTGGCGTCATCCGCGAATCGATGCTGATCCGGCCGAACTCCAAGACCGAAGCGCCGATCGTCACCGCTGCTGCGCGCGAAATCAAAGCCGTGCTCGGCGGCAAGCTCGGCGCGACGCTGGTGGAATCTACCGATCCGCTGTGGCCTCGCGATCCCGAGGTCGAGCTGATGCAGACCGATTTCCGCCGTGCATTGGCACGGCTGGTGCCGGTCTTCATGCCCGATCTGTTGTTCCGGCTCGGCCGTGACGGCAAGCCGCTGTTCAAGGAATTTGCTGCCGCGATCGAGCCGACGGAGTTCGTGCCCGGCAAGATCTTCGGCAGCGGCACGATGAAGCCGATCGATTATCTGGTGGCGCTCGCGGAAGGCACGATCGCGCCGCCGGCCAATCTCGATATCGCCACCGTTCAGCAGCAGCAATTGGCGAACGCGTTTCGTTTCCACATCCCGCAATATCTGACGCGCCGCGCGGCGGATTGGAAGGAACGCGGCTTCACCGAGACGCTGACGGATTTCGCCGCGCTCAACGCGCGTTCAAAATATTGGGGCGACGACCAGCGCGCCGCCTTTAAGAATTGGGAAGAGATCGCCGACCCGCGAAATCCGCTTGGCGGCCGCCAGGGCGTCGACGAGCGCATCATGCTGCGCGAGCTGTTGCGCCGCGTCGACATGATGGTGATCTACGAGAACAAGCTCGACGCGCTGGTGCGGCTGCACACGCCGTGGCCGCCGGGCATCATCGGCCACGCCTATCAATACGACATCGAGAGCAATCTCAGTCCGGAATCGCTTTATGGCCCCAATGCCGGCCTCACCGAAGTGCTGATCCCGGCGGGCTATGTCACGACCACTTACGACCCGGTCTACAAGCTCGACGACGACCGGACGCGCTACGTTTCGGCGCCGTCACACATTCCGACCACGATTCCCGAACCCGGCCTGCCGTTCTCGCTGGTGTTCCGCGCCGAGCCCGGGCGGGAAGACGTGATCCTGAAAATCGCCTCGGCCTATGAGGCCGCTTCGAAGCGCCGCATCCCGCCGCCGAATTTCGGCGCCTTGGCCTAGGCTAATCCGTCGTGCGCAGGTTCCAGCTGGCGTTCTCGACATGGCGGTTTTTCTCAAGCCGCGTGACCAAGGCGTCGAGCTCTCTCGGATCTGCGGTGGTGCTCAGGAGGACGGCCACCAGTTCCGCATCACCCTGTTCGCGCTCGATCACCTCGATGTCCTGCGGCGGATAATTGGCAGCATCGAGGTCGTCGCGCATGAGCTCGCGGACGGCGTCGAGATGCTCGCTCGCCGTCGTGACATGCACCTCGTAGATCGCTTCCGTTGCGCTCTGGTCGAGCGGCGCGCGGTTGATGGCATTGACCAGCGGCCGCAGCAAAGTGTTGCCGGCGAGGACAAAGACCGTCAGCGCGATGGCCTCGAAGGCGAGGTCGGCGCCGGCGCAGGCGCCGACTGCGGCCGAGCACCACAAAGTCGCCGCGGTGTTGAGCCCCCACACGTTGTTGCCCTGCTTCATGATCACGCCGGCGCCGAGGAAACCGACGCCCGACACCACATAAGCAATGATCTGCGTCGCGCCGGCGTTGCCGTTGAGATGCTGGCCGATATCGACAAAGGTCGCGGCGCCCACGGCGACCAGGACATGAGTGCGCAATCCGCCGCCGCGCTGGCGGTATTGCCGCTCGGCGCCGATCAGCGTGCCGAGCACGAAGGCCGCGAACAGGCTGACCAGCGAATCGAGAAAATCCGGCAGCGTGAAGGAATGAAGGAACGCCATAGGCAACCTGTGAACTTCTGCGGCTATGCGGCGTGGAATCCGGGGTCGGACGCGCAACGACGAGAGGCCGGCAGGCCCCTCATAGCGGCGGCTTGCGACAAGTTCGCGATTTGCGCAAGAGCGGTTCACTGCCGGCCGTCGGCCAACAGCTTCGATATCCCCGGCGTCGAACCCAGCCGTCAGACGACGCCGCTAGGCTGCCGCGGGCTGATCCCCGGGCTTTTCATTGCGCAGCGGATTGTACAGATGCGGCAGCGGTTCTCCGATCGCCTGCTCAAGCTCGCGGATGATCTCGGCGTCGGACTTGAGCAACTCGTGATTATATCCTTGCGCCATGATCAGGGCGGATTCATAGGTCTCGCGAACAACGCTGATCCGGTCATCCGCCGGAAGCGAGGCGACGAACTTGATCGTTTCTTCGACGTGCGAAACCTCGCTGCCGAGCGCACTGTGGCTTCTGAGAAAGCGGGTCGTATCGACGCCTTCCGGACAGATCGCCTGCACCCTCTCGATGTCGGATTCCTGCTTGAGCGCGGCGATCCGTTCCAGGCAGTACGAATAGCCGATGCTGCCGATGGGATAGTCCCGCACGCAGAGATCGTCGAACCGCTTGCACAGCGGTGCGATGCCCTCAGGCATGAGGTTGGCGACAAGCCGCTCGGCCGGCACGCCCAGCGCGCGCAGATCCTTGAGCGCGAGGCGGTCGTGCCCGGTCTCCTCGCGCGCGCGCTCTTCGAGATAGGCCGCGACCTCGGGCCGGCCCAGGTCCTCGAAGCGCTTGGCGGCGCGGCGGAGATTTCGCGGCGTGTCGACCGACGTGTGATATGCGCCGATCAAGGCGAGGATATAGCCGGGGATCGTGGGGACCGGACGCGCAAGGTTCTGTTCGATGGCGGCAAATCCCAGATTTATGGCGCCGTCGAGCAGCCTGACCGTAGTACTTTCCGCGCCTGCACCTGTCATCGGCGCCGCGAATGGATCGTTGTCTTGTTTCGCGGCGCTCGCAGTATGAAACCACACCTCTCCGGACTCGCGTGCGATGATCGAAATATCGCCCGTGACGTTGACCCACTCCGTTATCAACCGCGTCATGCGAAGGCCTCCCAGTTCCGAGTGCTCGCTTGCGAGCGTTTCATGTCAGGGACGGATTCGATATGCAGTCCGAACTCGCTCAGGCTCGAAACAATCGTTCGGCCGCAACTAAGAAGGCGTTAGATACCGTTCGGCGTCGCAGCCATCAAAAAACGCGCAGTCTCGAGAAGAGACTGGCCTGGCGGAGGCGTCATGTCGACACGCGGCTGGTTCGGCAGTACGAACACAACGTCGACATTGGAATTACCGGGAGTGTAACCCTGATTGTACTGGGTTTCCGTGATCACGATGGGGTTCGACAGAAAAATGCCTCGTTGCGCGAGTGCCGATTTGGCAACGCCAGGAGAATTCAACAGCTGATTAGCAAAATTTGGATCGACCCACGCATCGACGATCATTTGTGCGAGCGAATCGTTGGGGGCGTACGAGAAGTCAGCCACACGTTCGTTCTGCTGCGCGTCTCTGAAAATGCCGGCTGCCACGGTCAAGCCCTCCCTCATGATCCGGGTCCGGCGGGTGTCGCCGGCCCGCGTAGACTAATAGTTTAGTAGTAGGGTCCCGTGTTCGCAAGCTAGAATAGATCATTCCAAATCATTGTAGTGCAACCGCACGTCAGCCGCGGGACAATGACGCGCGTTCGCAAAAAGACCGGAAATAACCGACGCTTAGCAGCATTCGAGATCTGGTTTTTGATCGGGCAGGGCGCGGGCGCAACAAACAGACGACATCAGTGCAGCATCTGAAGAACGTCACGCGCGCGTTTCAGGTCCACCGTATCTGCTCCTTCCTCGAACCAGCGATAGATCGGCTCCAGCAGGTCGTGCGCCTCATTAATTCGCCGTTGTCGCCGCCACAGTTCGGCGAGGCCGGTGGCTGCTCGCAATTCCAAGGTTTTCGCGCTCTGACGGCGGGCTATTTCAATGGCGCTTTGAAGATACGACTCGGCTTCCGCGGCTTTCGATGGGTCGAGGCTCAGGAGAATATCCGCCCGCTGGCGCTGCAACTCGGCTTCCCACGATCTGCCTGTGGCGTCGCCGATCTCATCCAATGTTTGCTCCACGATCGACAGCGCGGTCTCGTTATCGCCGGTCCGGGCGTGGGCGTCAGCCAGCCAGCCATGCATCATCGGCAGCATGAAGCCGACGCCGGCACGGCGCCCCTCGGCAAGCCCCCTTTGTATCTCGGCAATGGCTTCGCGCAGCTGGCCAAGCTCCGCAAGCGCCCGGCCTCGCGAAATCGTGGACAGTAGCTCGTACAGGGCGAACCGCTGTTCCCGTGACGTTTCGAGACTTTGCTCGGCGCTTTGCAAGGCCCGGGCAGGATCGCCGCGCAGAAGATGGACGACGGACGTCATGTAATGTGCAAACGCGATGCTGTAGGGATGTGCGAAATCCTGGGCGAGCGCGAGAGCTTCCGAAACGCGGGCCAGTGCTTGTTCCGCGTGACCGAGAAACCACAAGTCCCAGGACAGCAGCAATAACGAAGCGACTTGCGGCTCGACCATGTAACGGTCGTAGAGCGGCCGCTTGGCCCCGCCCTTGGAGAGCGCGATCGACTCTTCGAAATGTCGTTGTGACGCCGGGAACTCGCCGATGGTCAAGAGCGTACTTCCCATCATGCGGTGACCGACCATCAACAGAATACCGTCGGATGACGTTCGTGCCCGCGACAGGAACTCGTTCGCCATGGCCAGCGCTTCGTCGTTCTTGGCGCCCATCCAGGCGTGTCCCCACAGCCCGAAAAGCGCCTGAAAATATTCGCGCGAATTATCGGCATCGAGGCACAGCGCGCGGGCCCGCTCGAATGCCTCTCTGGCTTGGGCGGCCGCGTATCCTTGAACCGCGATGACGGGAATGCCCAGCGCCAGCTGAATTTCGATTTCCTCTCGGGTGCGTTCGGGTGTGTCCGGCAATGTGCTCAGGCACTGCAGCGCGTTGCGGAAATGACTGATGGCCTCGACATTGGCCGAGCTCGCCAGCGCATGACGCCCCGCGTCGCGCCAGCAGCGACTTGCCCTTTGGTTATTTCCCGCCTCGCCATAGTGATAGGCCAGTATCTCGGGTCTGTTCTCGGCGAGATCCCGGAAATGATTCTCCAGCATCGCGGCGATGTCGGCATGAATCTCCTGCCGCCGGCCGCGAAGCAGGGAGTTGTAGACCGCGTCGCGCAGGAGCGCGTGTTTGAAGGCAAAACGGACCGACGGCAAAACGCCGGTCCGGTAGATGATATCGGCCGCCTCGAGCCGCGAGAGCGTCGAGCGGAGATCGGTTTCGTCGGTTCGCGATGCGACCGTCAAAAGATCGTACGAAAACTCGCGGCCGATCACGGCGGCGATTTGCGCCAGTCTGCGGCCGTGGACGACGCGATCAAGCCGTTCCATCAATGCGTCGTGCAGGGTCTCGGGAACCTTCGCCACGCCGATTGGCGTAGCTCCCTCGAAATCGCTCTTTTGCGGCCTGTTCTGCCGCGGCGCGCTGAGCATGCTCGTTGTCAGTTCCTCGATGAACAAGGGCACGCCGTCGGCCTTGTCGATGATCTGATCGAGAATCGGCTGGGACAGGCTTTCTTCACTCGCCAGCTCCGTGATCATCCGCGTGACCTCACTGCGTGACAACTGCGTGAGCGAGTGCAAGGTCGCGTGTGCGGGGGTCGGCCAGGCGCGGCGAAATTCGGGCCTATGTGAAGCCACGATCATGACGGGCGCGCGCTCGATTCGGCTGATCGCAAGATCAAGCAGCTCGAGGGTCGACGGGTCGATCCAATGCACGTCTTCGAAGATGCACAGCGTCGGCCGCTCCACCGACGACGACAAGATCATCTCCAGAAGCCTGTCCAATGTCTTGTTCTTGATTTGCTGCGGCGTGAGCGCAGACAGTCCGCCGCGATCGTCGATCGGAATTGACAGGAGATGGGCCAGCAGTAACGCCGCCTCGGCTTGGTCGCCGACAAGCCTCGGAAGGTACGTGTTGATCTTGGCAAATTTGTCGGCGTCGGAATCGTTGGCGGTCAGCTCCGCCGCTAGTTCGATTTGTTCGATGACCGGGAAAAATGCGCTTTGGCTGTGATACGGAGAGCACTGATAGTTCAATAACGAGTAGGGCTCGATCCGGATGCTCGACTTCAGCTCGTGGATAAGGCGCGATTTGCCGACTCCCGGGATGCCCGACAGCAGCACCACTTGACCGTCGCCTTCCTTGGCCTTCTGCCATCGATCGAGCAACAAGCTCAGTTCAGTCGAGCGGCCAACCAGCGAGGTCAGAGAGCTGGTATGCGCCGCTTCGAAGCGGGTCGCTGAATGCTTGGCGGCAAGAACGCGGTGAACGCGAACCGGCTTGCTCACGCCTTTGAGCTCTTGCAGGCCAAGATCCTGAAAATCAAAGGCGGCCGATGCAAGCCGCTGCGTTGAATCCGACACCAGCAGCGTGTTGGGCGCCGCGAGCATTTGCAGCCGCGCGGCGATGTTAGGCGTCTCGCCGACGGCCTCCATCCATCCTGCGGGCCCGCCGGTTTGACCGACCACGACGCGGCCGGAGCAGATGGCCGCACGTGCCGCCAACGTAACCGCCCCGGGAATCTTCATGACTTCAGCGAGGATTTCCAGCGACGCATGCACGGCGCGAACCGCGTCGTCTTCATGGGCGCGTGGCCAGCCGAAAAACGCCATCACGCCATCGCCGGCAAAATTGGCGATCTGGCCTTCGTATCGCGCGATCGCGGCACGGCAGGTCTCGCGATAGGTATCGATCAGCGTCCGAAGATCTTCAGGATCCAGTTTTTCCGAGAGCTCGGTGGATCCAACCAGATCGGAGAAGATCACGGTGATTTGCCGGAGTTCCGGATCATGGTTCTCGACGGGGGCAAGGACCTCGGCGCCGCCACGCGAAGCTGCGCTCTGGTGTTGGCCTGCCGTCAAGGCCTCGATGGCCTTAAGCAGCCTTTTGCGGTGTCCCAACGAGACCCCGAGGTGTTTGAGGTCGTCGTCGGTCAGATAGGGAAGTACGCCGTATTCAATATGATTTTCAGCAAATGTCTGAGCGTACTGGCTCAGTCCGCATTCTCCGAGCCATTCCGCCAAGTTTTGAGTTGTTCGCGACATTTCGAAGGCTCTGCTCGAACTCGGTCACTGCAGTCACGTCCAAATTACGTCCAAATCGCCTCAACGAGTGACGGACGGTCCACGAGCTTACCGTTCCCCGGTTTCGATCGCGCTCAACTTTCGCAAAACCATAGCACAAGAGCTCGCGGTTTTTCGCAAACCCGACCAGGCTGATCTCGATTACCGAGCAATACACCTAAATTGTTGAAGTTCCTATTTATCTCGCCGCATCCGCGGCAATACGTGCAAAGCTTCGGCTTGCCTATCTCAGCGCGTGCGGGGCGTGCATGCGGGAGCGTCACGCTATGTTTTCGTAGGCTCGAATGGCCGCCGAGTTCACATCGATCGGCATCGATGTCGCGAGGTTCGAGGTCCGGGCTCGGGTGTCATGATCAATCTCGCGTGATGCCGCCGGACTGCTTGCCTTCATCGAGTTCCACAACTAGAGTGATTGGTGGCTTGGGACGGTAAAATACCGACGTATCTCATCAGGACGTGCTTGATCAGGGAGGGTTTTACAGTGGCCATTCACAAGAAAGTGCCGGACAGGACGCGTCCGGGCGAGGCAAAGCATCTGGTGTTGCCGGCATTTTCCTTCGAGCCCACGGATTCCCTCGCACAACTGGTCGTCAACGCGTGGGCCAATCCGGGTTATCTCCTGGAACGGGATCCCCACACGCTTCTTCCGACGCCGCGCGCGGTGCAAGAAGCGACCGCCAGGGTCCAACAGGCGGGCTTTGATCTGCAGCGCGCCGTCGTCATCACGGAAGTCGAGCACGACAACGATTACATCATGCAGTCGGATGACGAAATCGTCTTTGTGCTGCCGAACAAAAACCGAGTCAAAACCCCGGCAACAAACCTTCTCGACACCGCCAAATTGCTGATGGGCTGCACGCCGAACGGAATCTGACAATATCGAATTCTGCTTCGGATTGGGCGGCATCCTCGATCTCAACCCAAGCTCAGCCGCCGCGGCGCACGGGCTTATTGCGGCTGAATGCCGGCGAACTTGACGACTTTGGCCCATTTCTCGGTTTCGTCGACGATAAATTTGGTGAAATCCTCCGGCGAGCCGGGCGACAGAACCAGTCCCAATTGGGTGAAACGGGTTTTGACCGTGGGGTCGGCCAGCGCCGCATTGATCTCGGTATTGAGCTTGTCCACGATGGCTTTGGGCGTGGCCTTGGGCGCGACAATGCCGTACCAGCCGCTCGCCTCGTAGCCGGGCAGAAATTCGCTCACCGCCGGCACATCCGGCAAAGCGGCTTGGCGCGTGGCCGCGGTGACGGCCAGCGGACGCAGCTTGCCGGCCTTCAGATAGCCGAGTGACGCCGGCATGGCGGCGAAGATCATATTGATCTGCCCGCTCATCACGTCGGGCAGCGCCAGCCCCTCGCCGCGATAGGGCACATGCATCATGTTCACGCCCGCCATCATGCAGAACAGCTCTTCGGCGACATGCGCCGGCGCGCCGGTGCCGCCGGACGCCATGGTGACCTTGCCGGGATTGGCTTTCAGATAGGCGATGAATTCGGGCAAGGTCTGCGCCGGGAATGACGGCGTCACCGCGACGACCAGCGGAATGCTGCCGAGACGGGCGATGGCTTGGATGTCGCGGATGAAATTGAAGTTGAGATGGGAGAACAGCGACGCATTGATGGCATTGCTGGAGATCGCGACCAGGAGCGTGTAGCCGTCCGGCGCCGAGTTCACGACATATTCGGTGGCGAGGTTGCCGCTGGCGCCGGCGCGGTCGTCGACGACAAAGGGCTGGCCGAGCCGCTCCGAGAGCCATTGCCCGATCACCCGCGCGATGATGTCGGGCGAGCCGCCGGCCGGCGTCTCGCCGATCAGGTGCACCGGCCGCGTCGGATAGTCTTGCGCCATCGCATGCGGCGGCAGGGCGGGCGACAGCGCCAGCGATGCGGCTCCGGTGGCCAATTGGAGAAAATGCCGGCGGGGAAATGTCATGGCGTTGTGCAGATTTGGAGCGGTTGGGAAGGAGAGGCGAGACGGAACTTTTGCGGCAGATTAGCCTCGCAAGCGGCGGCAAGAAAGTGCGGTCGCGGCTTGATACGGGTCAAAGCGCCGTCGCCCGGCCGGCCTATGATTAGCACGGGCCACAAGCGACACTTGGCTGTTTCGGATAGTCTTGGCGGCCAAGGGAAGAAGAGGGCACGGATAACCGATACCCGACCATGGACACCATCCTCGTCGTCAATGCCGGCTCTTCGAGCATCAAGTTCGAGATTTTCGCGATCACGGCCAGCGGCGCCCTCGAACCGCAGATCAAGGGCCAGATGGAGGGCATCGGCACGCGGCCGCGGCTGCGCGCCGCCTCACCCGACGGCTCGACGCTGATCGACAAATCCTACGACGCGCATGCCATCGCCGACGTTCCGGCGGCGATGGCGGCGGCCGGAGACTGGCTGCGCACGACGCCGCAGGTCAATCTTCGCGCCGTCGGCCATCGCGTCGTCCATGGCGGGCCGCATTACGATCGTCCGGTCGTGGTCGACGATGCGGTGCTCAAGCGCCTGGAACAATATAATTCGCTGGCGCCGCTGCATCAGCCGAACAATCTCGCGGCGATCAAGCTCATCAGCGCGCGCCGCCCGGATCTGATGCAGGTCGCCTGTTTCGATACCGCATTTCATCGCACCCACAGCGCCGTCGCCGAGCACTATGCGATCCCGGAGAGCTATTTTCAGGAAGGCGTACGCCGCTACGGTTTCCACGGACTGTCCTACGAATACATTGCCGGCCGGTTGCGCGAGATCGCACCCGACATTGCCGCGGGGCGGGTCATTGTCGCCCATCTCGGCAGCGGCGCCTCGATGTGCGCGCTCGCCGGCGGCAAGAGCATCGAGAGCACCATGGGCTTCACGGCGCTCGACGGCGTGCCCATGGGGACGCGGCCGGGGCAGATCGATCCGGGCGTCCTGCTCTATCTGATCGGCGAAAAGCAGATGACGCCGGCCGCGCTCGAGCATCTGCTGTATTACGAGAGCGGGCTCAAAGGCCTGTCCGGCCTCAGCAACGACATGCGGGAATTGGAAGCAAGCTCTGCGCCGGGCGCGGCACTGGCGATCGACTGCTTCGTCTATCGCATCGCGCTCAATGCCGGAATGCTGGCGGCGGCGCTGGGTGGGCTCGACGCCTTCGTCTTCACCGCCGGGATCGGCGAAAATTCGCCGCTGATCCGCGCGCGCGTCGCGGAGAAACTTGCCTGGCTCGGCATAGCGCTGGATGCCTCCGCCAATACGACAGGGAAGACGCTGATATCGCAGCCGGGGAGCCGCGCGCGGCTCTATGCCGTGCCGACCAATGAGGAACTCATGATCGCGCAGCATGCGCTCGCGCTGTTGACGCTGGCGCGTGCCGCCAGTGCTTCATGAGGCGACGGCGCCCGGTGCGCTGATCGTCTCGGCCGCGGAACTGTGTGCCGGCAGTGTGCGCAGCACCAGGACGGCCAGCGCGGCGAGGACCGGCGCGATCGCCAGCACCACGAACAACTGCACGCTGCTCCATCCGGCGCCGGCGGCAGCGCCGGCGAACAGCGGCGACAGCACCTGGGCGAACCGGCCGACGCCCATCGCCCAGCCGACGCCGGACGAGCGGATCGCGGTCGGGTAGGTCAGCGCCGCGAGCGCGATGGCGCCGGAGCCGCCCATGCCGATGAAGAGCCCGATCAAAAAGACGCCGACCGCCATGCCGACCGCGGACGCCGCGGCATAACCGAGCAAGGCCGTTGCAACGGCGCCGAGCAGAAATGCCGGAATCAGAACGGGACCTGCGCCGAAACGCTCGATCAAACGTCCGGCGACGCCCATGCCGATCAAGGCGCCGAGGCCGTTGAAGGCGATGGCGCGGGCGGCTTGCGTCAGCGGGATGCCGTTGTCGTGCAGCAAGGTCGGGGTCCACAGCACGGCAATGATCAGCACGCCGAAGGCGGCAAAGAACGGCACCCACAACAGCAATGTCCATAACGCGCGGCCGTCGCTGAACAGATGCTTGAGCGGAATGCCTTTCACGCGCTGCTCGTTGGAGACGAAGTGCGAATTTGCCGGCAGATCGGGCCGCAAGCGCTGCATGATCGCCGCGATTCGCACGCTCTCACCGCCTCTGGCGATCAGGAATTTCAGCGATTCCGGCAGCCAGATCATGAACGCGAGCGTGATCAGGAGCGGCAGCACGCCGCCGACCAGGAAGATCGCCTGCCAGCCGAACATCGACAACACGTAAGCGTTCAGGAACCCGCCGGCGAAGCCGCCCAACGGAAACGCCGACCAGATCGCGCTCGCCACCATGGCGCGGCGACGTGCCGGGGCGAATTCGGACGCCAAGGCGATGAAGCACGGCGTCGCTCCGCCCATGCCGATGCCGGCGGCAACGCGGATGGCCAGCAGTTGCTCGTAGGTCTGCGCATAGGCGGTCGCGATGGTGAAGATGCCGAACATGAAGACGGCGAGCGCCAGCACCACCTTGCGGCCATATTGGTCGCCGAGCGGACCGAAGGTTAGCGCGCCGAACGTCGCGCCGACCAGAGCGGATGAGAACACCGGGCCGAGCGCCGCATGGGTCAGCTTCATGTTCGCGGCGATGATCGGCGCGGCGACACCGATGTTTTGCGTGTCGATGCCATCCAGAAAGGCCGCCAGCGAGCACAGCACGAAGACCATGATCTGAAAGCTGCCGATCGGCGAGTCATCGATGACCCGCGTGACATTGACCGTGTTGCCGTCCTGCATCGTCATGATGCCACCCTCCCGAATGTTTCGCTGTTTGTTTCAAGAATTCGCGTTGTCGCCTGCTGGTGCGAAGCCCGGCCGCTGACGGTGCGCAGCAAGGCGGCAGGATCGGCATTCGACCCGCGCCAGGCGACGAACTGATCGGGGCGGACCAGCGCGAGCGGCGCGGCATAAAGGTCTTCGAGCCCGGATCCGCGCAAATCAAGTGACGACAGCGGCACGCTGGCGATGACGGCGGCGTTTTCGATATCCCGCGCCAGCGGCGCGGCACTATCGTTGAGAACAAGCAGCGTAAAGCCCAGCCCGAACTGGTCGTAGAGCGAGGCGCCGTCGGCGAGCCAGGCATGCGGCGCCAGGCAGCCGGGATGCGCAGACGGCTCGAAATCGGCATAGTGCTCGGCCGGCGGCGCGCTGCCGTCGTCCACGATGATGCGTGAATCGTCATAGCGCGAGCCGAGCACGACGCCGAGCGTATCGAATTCGCGCGTCTTGGTGGCGACGATCTCTTTGGCCACGGCGGCACGGGCGCGACTGCCCTCGGCGCTGTCGGCATCGAGATCGTCCTTGAGCAATTGGTCGCTCAAGGTGCGGTAATTCTCGACCGCCTCTGCGATGGTGCGCAAATGCACTGGCCGGCGCTCGTCTTCGTAGGCGGCGAGCAGGCCGTCGCCGCCCCAGCCGCGCAATACGGCGGCAAGCTTCCAGCCGAGATCGACGCCGTCGGCGATGCCGAGATTCATGCCGTAGCCGCCGAACGGCGGATGCAGATGGCAGGCATCGCCGGCGAGGAAGATCCGGCGGTCGCGATAGCGATCTGCGATCAGGCGATGCGCCGCCCAATAGTCGCGCGTGACGATTTCGGTCGGGAGCGGCCGGCCGATCGCGGCATGGACGCGGCGGATCACTTCGTCGTCGTCGATCGCGGTGACGCCCGGCGCAAGCCGCGTGATGAAGGCCCATTCGCCATTGCAATCGAGCGGGCTCAACACGCCCGGACTGTCGCGATTGATCAGCCAATACATGATGGCGCGGCGGGCCGGCGGCGTGCGGTCAAGTTCCGGAATGCGCAGGATCAGATTGTAATTGAGTGCATAGGCCTGCTCGCCCGTCATCTTGGCGCCGATGATCTCGCGCACGCGGCTCTTCGCGCCGTCGGCGCCGACCAGATAGTCCGCATGGATGGTCCGGCGGTCGCCGCTCTCGAGCTCGCGCACGGCGGCGGTGACGCCGGCGGCCGATTGCGCCGCCTCTTCAAGCGTCGTGCCCGAAATCAGCGTCACCGACGGAAGTTCGGCGATGCGCTCGTGCAAGACCTGCTCGACCGTGTATTGCGGTACCCATTGCGCGGGTTCCGGAAAGCGAGGGTCGCGGCACTTCTTGCCGGCAAAGGCGTTCTCGATCACTGCCAGCGTGCGGCCGAACAGCGTCGTCGAAAACACCACGTCGGTCGGGTAGTCGGAGGGCAGCGGCGCCAAGGCGCGGAGCCGCTGCGCGAGTCCCCAGCGCCGCATGTGCTGCATGGTGCGCACATTTGTGGTCTTGGCACGCGGTTGCGCGCCGGTCCGCGAGCGCTGCTCGACGATGGTCACGTCGATGCCGCGCAGGCCGAGCTCGATGGCAAGCGCGAGTCCAACCGGGCCCGCGCCGACGATCAGCACCTGTGTCTTGATCGCTCCCGTCACCCTCGCGTCCGTTCCGTTCGCTCGATCGCGATTTTGCCCATGTTCCTGTCGGAAAACCGGCGTTCCCTTTTCCGCGACATGCGCTAGTTGTCGATTTCACAGTTGCGAACGAAATCCTCCGGCACGTTCGGGCCCCATAGATAGAACGAATCCTCGCCGGGGTGGTCGGCGGAGGCCCAATCGACGGTCGCGGGGACATAGTCGATGTCGGCGGAATATTCCGACCAGCTGCCCCACGGATCCCGCACATAGTGAAAGTAATTCGAGCCGAGCACGTGGCGGCCGAGCCCCCAGCCATGGGTGAAGCCCTTGTTGGCCATCTGCATGGCGCCCAGCCCGATATCCTCGACGCTGCCGACATCCCAGCTGCAATGATGCAGGCCGACGCCGTCGGAGCGGGCGAAGGCGATCAGATGATGATCGCTGCCGTGGACGCCGTGCAGGAAGGCGATATTGCCTTCGGAGGAATCCGACAGCCGTAGCCCCAAGACCTTGGTGTAGAACTCGATCGCGCGCGGCACGTCGACGGTGAACAGCAGGATATGTGCAAGCCGCCGCGGCCGCGTGACCGGCGCCTTGCTGCGCTTGACGGCGCCGGCGACGCCCGGCGGAGCCGACACCGCACTGAACACCGACTTCGCATTCGGCGAGGATTTTTCGGCAACGCGGATTTCAATCGGCACGCCGTTGTGATCGCGGAACCAGAGTCCATTGCTTTCGAAGCCGGCCGGCGGATCGAGCCGCTCGATGCCGAGCTTGCTCAGATGCTCGCGAAAACGCGGCAGATCGTCTTCGAAGGCGCCGAACGAGAGATAATGCAGCTTCTTGCGCGGTCCTTCGCTCAATGTGCCCCAGCGATGCGAATGGCCGTGGGTGTAGAGCGCGATGCCGTTGCCATCCTTGCGCACCTCGAGCCCGAACGTCTCGTAGAAGGTCTTGGCCTTGTCGAGATCGGGCACCGTCAGGCTGAAATGATCGAGCGAGTGCACGCCCAAGACGCCGGGGCGGCGGGTGGCTTCGATGAAGCCGCGGATCTGGGTCATCGTTTCCTCTATGGCGACGCAGTCTTGCCGGCTGCGCTGATACGCTTCGGCCCTTCGACATCCTCGCCGCGGCGGCCGTGCGCTGACAAATGTCACACAACATCTAGCCCTGGACCGGGATCGCAAGAAGATGGCATTATCGTTCTTCCGATGCGGTTTTGATATCGCTCGATCCGAACGCGCCGACAAGGCCGGAAAACCCCGAAAGACGTCATGAAGCTCAACCAGTTCCGCGACGTGGTGGCGATCGCCGAGCGGGGTAGCCTGCGTGCCGCGGCACGGCATCTCAAACTCGCACAGCCGGCGCTGACCCGCAGCTTGCAGGAGCTCGAACGCGAGCTCGGCGCGCCGCTGTTCGAGCGCCGCGCCCGCGGCATGCTCCTCACGCCGATCGGCCAGGCCTTCGTGCGCCGCGCTAGCGCAGTGCTCACCGAGGTGCGGCGCGCGCGCGACGAGGCCGAGCAACTCCACGGCGGCACCTCCGGCAAAGTGGTCGCGGGCCTGTCGCTCGCGGCCCATATCGCGCTGTTGCCCAAGGCGCTGCAGCCGTTCCGCGCCCGTTATCCGCATGTCGAGCTGCATCTGATCGAAGGCTGGTATCCGACGCTCGAAGCAGGATTGAAAGACGGCAGCGTCGATTTCTATGTCGGCCCGCGGCCGGACCAGGAGCCGTCGCCTGAACTCTCTCAAGACATTCTGTTCGAGAATTTGCGGATCATTCTCGGCCGCAAGGGCCATCCGCTCGCCGGCGCGCGCTCGCTGCGCGATCTTGCCGGCGCCGAATGGGCGACGACGTCGGTCACGTTTCGGGCCGAAGAAGAGCTCGGCCAGTTGTTCGCGCAGCGTCGCTTGGCGCCGCCGCGGCTTGCGCTGCGCAGCCAGTCCGCGCTTACGCTGATGATCGCGCTGGCCTGCAGCGATCTCTTGGCGATGGTGCCCATCCAGTGGATCGAATTTTCAGAAACGAGCGACACGCTGGCGCCGATCACGGTGAAGGAGACGCTGCCGGCGCCGCCGATCGTGACGGTGCGCCGTGCCGGATTACCGCTCACGCCGGCCGCCGAATTCCTGCTCGATCTGTTGCGGCGGCATCTGCCGCCGGAGCAAAAAAAGCCGCGGGCGATCTCCAGCCGCGAACGCGCCAAAAGCTGAAACACGTATCGAGCCATGCATCGATCCAAGATATGTGCCGAGGTTCGCGCAACGCAATGCGTTTCCGCCGCGATTGATGCGACATGCGTTCGGCGTCCTCGTGCCGCGTTCGCCCATTCACGCCGCGGCAATGGGCAACGATATGACAATTTTTAGTTGCCGGAACGATAAGCAAATACAAAACGTTGATCTTCGCTCATCAGATCAGATTTCGCGCTGACGATGCGACTTCTTTCTGAATTGATTTTTGTCCTGACTGGAATACGTGCATGTTAGGTTTGTTGATTCGCGCAGAGCAGTAGCAAAGCCAGGCATGTCAGACGGAATATGTCGGATTTAAATGCCAGCATCTCGCGAAATAATGCTTCCCTTACGCTGCTACCTTGATTTCAAGAGCGGCGATCCGGCCGTGGTGCTGCATCGTCTGCGTCATATCTGCGATCAAAACATAAAATCTGTCACGCCGGTCAACGGCACGCGGTATCTCAGCGCGTCGAATGTCTTTCGTTTCGGGGCGCCGGCCCATGGTTCGATACTGACATCATACAGAACTACCGGTCATCAGGTTTGCGGCGGTCCGCAGCGAGATTTCCGCGTTCTGATTGCACGAACGCGTCCGCTGCGCATCCGGGCGGGAGGCAGTCTCCGGGAAATCGCTCCCGCACCGGCCATCGGACTGTGTCCAGCAAGCGAATACATGATCGAGTCGCACGGCCACAATTTGATGCTGCGTGTGCACGCTTCGCGGATCGAGGCCGTGTTCGCCCTGCTTAGTCCCGATGCCGACATGACCAGGATTCGCGACAAGCATTTCCTGGACCCCTCGGTCAAGGGATTGGACGTTTTGCAGGACCTGATCTCGCATACGATCCATTGCATCGATCAGGAAGCGGACGGGATCATCGACCTCCCCGCATTCAAGGCGGCGCACGACGAGCTTTTGGTACTTCGCGCCGCGCAAGTGCTGGCCAATGCCGCCGCGCCGAACAACCGCGATCCAGCCATCTACGACAAGCCTCTGCTGCGCCGCAGCGTGGAATTCATCAATACCTACGCAGGGGGGCCCATTGGATTGGCCGACCTCGCGCACCACTGCGGGGCATCGCTGCGGACGCTCCAGATTCTGTTTCGCCGGGAATTGGATTGCACGATTACGCAATACATTCTGCGCACTCGCCTGGAACGAGCGCACGGCATGCTGAAGGCCGCCCCTCCCGGCACGTCGATCACCGGCGTCGCGCTGCAATGCGGCTTCAATCATCTGAGCCAGTTCGCTCAATCCTATCGCAGCGTCTTCGGCGAACTGCCCAGCAGCACGCTGCGGCGCAGCCGCTGGGAACGGGCCTCGTACCAAGAGCAGCCGGTTATGGCCGCGGGCTGATGGCACCGTCTCATCGCGTGCGGCCGGTTGACGCGGAGCCGGAATCCTGCGTCCGCCGCACGGCAAGCGGTCCTCGTCGTTGTCGCGATAGCGCTTCGCGTGAGCGACAAAAGAATTGTTCATTGCGGATCGCTATCTTTGCGGTGCCTTTGCGAGGCGGGCTTTTGTCGGACGGACGCCGACCATTGCAGGCCTACTGAAATTGCCGATTTGTAATCCGACCTGGACACGGCTGCATCGCGCCAAGCCTTGAAACTCAACGATTGGATTGTCGCGCGGGGGCGCGCCCGGAAACTCAAGTCCTGTACTCAACGCACACGATCAGGCCGAAGGCCTCGGCGCGGCGCGTTTGGAAAGTCCGTGAGCGTACGACAGGGGTAGCGTAATGAGTGACCTCGTACTTTCGTCTGCGGCCGACGCCGGCCAAGCGGCCGCGAGCATGCCTGCTCCGGGCGACACCGGCGCGGCTGCCAATCAGCTCATCAGCTTTGCGATCGGCGACGACCAATACGGCGTCGACATCATGGCGGTGCGCGAGATCAAGGGGTGGACGGCCATCACGCCGCTGCCCGGCCAGCCCGAATATGTGCGCGGCGTGCTCAATCTGCGCGGGGTGATCGTTCCCATCGTCGATCTGCGCTGCCGCTTCGGTCAGGGCCTGACCGAAGCGACGCCGCTCCACATCGTGATTGTCGTGCAGATCGAGGGCAAGACCGTCGGTCTCCTCGGCGACCGCGTGCTCGACATCGTTTCGCTCGACGTGGCCGAGATCAAGCCGGTGCCGCGGATCGCGCAATCGCAGAAGCTGCGTTTTCTCTCGGGTCTCGTCACCAACGACGACGGGATGATCGCGCTGATCGATCTTCCAAACCTGCTGGCGGAAACCATCAACTAGTCGGACGAAATTCGCCGCTCGCGGCGGCGGCGCGAGCCTTATCGGAACGAGCCCACGGAGATCGACATGCTCGGACTCAAACATTCGGCAGGCAACGGTTCGCAGCGGCTGGCCAACGGCATGCTGGAAGCCATCAACAAAGTGCAGGCCATCATCGAATTCACGATGGACGGCGTGGTCATCACCGCCAACGATAATTTCCTCAAGACGCTGGGCTACACGCTCGATGAGGTCAAGGGCCAGCACCACGCGATGTTCGTCGAGCCGGCCTACAAGCAAAGCGCTGAATATCGCTTGTTCTGGGATAAGCTCGGCCGCGGCGAATATGACGCCGGCGAATACAAGCGCATCGGCAAGGGCGGCAAAGAGGTCTGGATTCAGGCGAGCTACAATCCGATCCTCGACGCCAAGGGCAGGCCGGTCAAAGTGGTGAAGTTCGCAACCGACGTCACCCAGCAAAAATTGCGCAACGCCGATTACGAAGCCCAGATCGGCGCCATCGGCAAGGCCCAGGCCGTCATCGAATTCTCGATGGACGGCAGGATCCTCAACGCCAACGACAATTTCCTCAAGACGCTGGGCTATACGCTCGACGAGATCAAGGGCCAGCACCATTCGATGTTCGTCGAGCCGTCCTACAGGCAAAGCGCGGACTACCGCATGTTCTGGGAGAAGCTCGGCCGCGGCGAATATGATTCCGGTCAGTACAAGCGGATCGGCAAAGGCGGCAAGGAGGTCTGGATCCAGGCGAGCTACAACCCGATCATGGATCTGAATGGCAAGCCGTTCAAAGTGGTGAAATACGCCACCGACATCACCGAGCAGGTGCGCGCCAGCACGGCCTTGCAGCAGGCCGTGGCGCAGACCCAGGAAGCGGTCGAAGCCGCAAAATCCAACGATCTGACCCGTCGCATTCCGCTCGAGGGCAAGACCGGCGAGGTCCAGTCGCTGTGCGCGGGCGTCAACGGCCTTCTCGACACGATGGGCTCGGTCATCCGCAAGATCAAAACCGCGGCCAACGAGGTGTCGAATGCCTCTTCGGAAATCTCGGTGAGCACCACCGACCTGTCGCAGCGCACCGAGGAGCAGGCGGCGAGCCTGGAAGAGACCTCGGCCTCGATGGAGGAAATGTCCGCCACCGTCAAAAAGAATGCCGAGAATGCGCAGCAGGCCAATCAATCGGCCGCCGCCACGCGCGACGTGGCCGATCGCGGCGGCCAGGTCGTCGCTCGGGCCGTCGACGCGATGGCGCGCATCGAGGAATCGTCGCGGAAGATTTCCGACATTATCGGCGTGATCGACGAAATCGCGCGGCAGACCAATTTGCTGGCGCTCAATGCCGCGGTCGAAGCGGCGCGCGCCGGCGAGGCCGGGCGCGGCTTTGCCGTGGTGGCGTCCGAAGTGCGCAGCCTGGCGCAGCGCTCGTCGCAGGCGGCCAAGGACATCAAGGACCTGATCACCAACAGCAACAGCCAGGTCAAGGACGGCGTCGACCTGGTCAACAAAGCCGGCACGGCGCTGACCGAAATCGTCGACTCGATCAAGAAAGTGGCCGCCGTCATCTCCGATATCGCCTCGGCCAGCGCCGAGCAGGCGGCCGGCATCGAGCAGGTCAACAAGGCGCTGACGCAGATGGACGAGGTCACCCAGCAGAACTCGGCGCTGGTCGAGGAGAACGCCGCGACCGCGAAAACGCTGGAACACCAGTCCAAGGCGATGAACGACGAAGTCAGCATTTTCCGCGTCAATGATACGGACGGCGACGGCGGGCGCGCGTCCGCGCGGCCGGCCGCAGAGAAGCCGTCAGTGGCAAAGCCGGCCAAGTCGGCGGCGCCGGTCGCCGAGATCAAGGCTGCGACGCCCAAGCCTGCCGCGGTCGGCAATGGCGGAACCGGTGCAGCGCCGGCCCGAGGCGGTCCGGTCGGCCGCATGCAGACAGCGCTCGCGACCGCGGTGGCGGTCAACGATCCGCAGTGGCAGGAGTTCTAGATTCTTCGTCTAGCTTGAGCTTGCCGGCGCGGGCGCGAACTTGAGCGCCACGCCGTTCATGCAATAGCGCAGGCCGGTCGGTTTCGGCCCGTCATTGAAGACGTGGCCGAGATGGCCGCCGCAGCGATGGCACGACACCGCGGTGCGCGTCATGCCGAAGGAATGATCCTCCGTCTCGTCGACGGCATTGTCGAGCGGAGCCCAGAAGCTCGGCCAGCCGGTGCCGCTTTCGAATTTGGTCTTCGACGAGAACAGCGGCAGGTCGCAGCCGGCGCAGGCGAAGATGCCGTTGCGATGTTCGTCGAGCAGCGGACTGGTGAACGGCCGTTCGGTGCCTTCGCGGCGCAGCACGTCGAATTGCGCCGGCGTCAGCAGCTTGCGCCATTCGTCATCGGTATGGGTGACTTCATAAGCATGCGGCGCGGCTGTCGCGGCATGCGGCCAGTTGAGACGGACGAAGGCCAGCGCCAAACCCGCGCCGCCGGCGTAGAGCATGTGTCGCCGTGTGAACATTTCAGTCATCCTCCAGAACCGAAGGGCCGAAGCCGTTATGGGTCGCCATCACGAATCCTCGCCTGACGTTCTAGCGCAAATCGTTGCGCAATTGATGCCCCTGCCCGCTATTTGATTGCCGTCCGACGAAAACTCACACAGAGTTGATGGGGGCCGGTTGGCTCCGGAAAGGCCTCGTTTGCGCGGGGCAATCAACAGGGGGGCCGCGTGGCGCCGCAAGCCGGGATCAGAGTGCTGAGCACCACCGCCATGAAAATGGTGTTCGAGGAGATCGCGCCCCGCTTCGAGCGCGAGACCGGTCACCGGCTTGTCGTCGAGCTTGGGCCGTCGTTGCAGCAGGAAAAGCGCCTCGGCGAGGGCGAAGCGGCTGATGCCGCGATTGTCACACGAGGCGGCGCTGAAGCGCTGCTCGCAAGCGGCAAGATCGTCCCCGGCAGTCTGGTCGATGTGGCGCGCTCGTCGATCGGCGTCTGCGTCGCCAAGGGCGCGCCGCGCCCGGATATTGCCTCGGCCGAGGCGTTCAAGCGCGCGATGCTTGCCGCCACAGCCGTCGCACTGAGCAAGCCGGTCGGCGGCGGCGCCAGCGGCGCCCACATGGCCAAAGTGTTCGAGCGGCTCGGCATCACCCGGGCGATGCAGGCGAGATCCCTTTACGGCGCCGGCGGCCCGGCGGCGCTGGCCGGCCTCGCCGTGCTGCGGGGCGAGGCCGAGATCGGCATTCAGCAGATGTCGGAGCTGATGGCGGTGTCCGGCATCGACATTGTCGGTCCGCTTCCGGCGGAGTTGCAAAGCCTGACGATGTTCACCGGCGCCATTCCGGCCAGCGCCAGCCATGCCGAAGCCGGCCGCGCTTTGCTGCAATTCCTCAGGACGCCTGACGCGAGGAACGTGATCACGGCGAAAGGCCTCGATCCGGCCTGAGGTCAAATCTTGCGGCTGTCATAGGCCCAATGCAGCAGCGCCTGGCGCTGGCGCGGCCGGCACATGACGTCGCCGGGCTCGCAATTGCGCTGAATTTGCCGGATATGGCGGCGGATCGCCTTCCAGCGCTTGATCTGTCGTGCGTCTTCGGCGGGAATGCGCCGCCCCATATAGTAGCGGCAGTACCATTGAAACCAGCCGCGCGGGTCGTCGCGATAGATCCAGCCGTTCTTCCGCCACACCGACAATGGCTGGCTGGCGTCGACCCCGAAATAATTCAACGCGGGATCGCGATGTTTGGCGGCAAGCTTGGCGCGGGCAAACCAGCTTTTCGGAAATTCCTTGCGGCAGTCGGTCATGTATTTGCCGCCGAACACGCCGAGCCGCAGCATTTGCGCCGGCGTCAGCTCGGGCTGAAAAGCCGAGTCGAAGCCGCGCCCGGCCGGCGCGGTCAGCTCATAGCGATGGCCGCGTTGCATCTTATCGTTGACGGTGACGACTCTCTTCCGCAATGCGTCACACCCGCAGCGCTTTGCTTTTCAATACGTCGGTGTTGATCACATTGATCGGATCGCCTTCGGCATAGGCGGTGATCTGATCGAAAATGTCGGTGAACTGAGTCTCATATTCTTCGCGCGTTACGTAGCCGAGATGCGGCGTGCAGATCACGTTCGGCATTTTCAGGAGCGGATAATCCGGATCGCGCACCGGCTCCTGCTCGTAGACGTCGACCGCGGCGAAGCCGGGCCGGCCCTTGCGCAGGGCTTCGAGCAGCGCGCCGGGCGCGATCAGCGGGGCGCGGCTGGTATTGACCAGAAGTGCGGTCGGCTTCATGTGCGCGAGGTCCGCGGCGGTGACGATGTGGCGCGTGGCGTCGACCAGCCGCATATGCAGGGTCAGCACGTCGCTGGTTGCGAAGAACGCTTCCTTGCTCGGCGCTACCGCATAGCCGTCGGCCCGCGCCTTTTCCAATGTCGCCGGCCGTGCCCAGACGATCACATTCATGCCGAAGGCGCGGCCGTACGCGGCGACGACGGCGCCGATACGGCCATAGCCATAGATGCCGAGCGTCTTGCCGTCGAGCGTGGTGCCGACGCCGGTCTGCCAAAGGCCGGTCTTCAGCGCCGCGACCTGCTGCGGAATCTCGCGCACGGCCGCCAGGATCAGCGCCCAGGTGAATTCGGACGTGGCGCGCGACGGCGTGCCGGGATGCTGGCTCGACGACAGAATGATGCCGAGCAGGGTGCAGGCATCGACGTCAATATGCGGATAGACGCTGCGCTGGCTGATCATTTTGAGCCTCGGCAGCCGCTCGAGGAGCGGTGTGCGGATCTGCGTGCGCTCGCGGATCAGCACCAGAACTTCGGTATCGGCGAGCCGCTGCGCAAGTGTGTCGACGTCCTGCACGTGATCGTTCCAGATCGTGACGTCATGGCCTTTGAGCTTGGCAAAGCACGGCAGCGTGCGCACAGTGTCGTGGTAGTCGTCGAGGATCGAGATTTTCACGGGCGTGACCTATTGAATTTTGCCCGCCGGTTCTACGCCGGGACCGGCTGCTTGCACCAGCGCAAACCGGGAACCATCCATCGACAAAAGAAAACCGGGCCCTTGCGGGCCCGGTTCAGTACGCCAGCGTGGGGGCGCCGGCGACACCTTCCAGAGGGGAACAACTGCCTGCTTCTTCGGCCGCCTATCTGGGAGGATGGCGGCGACCGACGCACAACAGCACAACGCGAAGTATGCGATTCTCATTTACGCCACACAATGCGAGAGGGCACATGTCAGCCATGCGATCATCGCAAAGTGCTGATGTGTTCGCGATGATGAAACTCGCTCACGGCCGCAGATTGGAAGATTGTCCCAAACACGTATGAGACCACACGACCTTTCCGCGCCATTTCAACATCGGCGCGGATATTTTCATCCGCTTGTCACGTGCAGCTGCCGCGCACCACCAAGAGCGCCGTGCCGCCTGTGAACGACGTCCTGCGAGCATGATCCCGAAAAAGTCTGCCCTCGGAACTCGTCCGACGGCGGAAAGCGCTTTCCGAAAAGATTGTGCACAAACGGGAAAGATTGTGCACAAACGAAGCTCTAGAAATTCCAGCGCTGCGCGTTGGCAACCAGAAAGTCGCGGAACGCCTGCACGCGCGCGACCGATTTGAGCTCTTCCGGATAGACGAAATAGGCATCGAGCGCGATCGCATCGGCCTCGCCGAACAACTGCACCAGGCCGCCGTTCTCCTCGACCAGATAATCCGGCAGCATGGCGATGCCGAGTCCGCGCTGGCAGGCGCGCAGGATGCCGAGAATGTTGTTGATAACCAGATGCGGCGTACGCGGCCCTTTGCCGTCGCGCGCCACTTCGACCAGCCAGCGCGAGCGCTGCAGATAGGCCGGCACGCTGCCGCCGCCGAGCACCAGGACGCGATGCGCGTCGAGATCCTCGAAGGTGCGCGGCGTGCCGAAGCGCTTGAGATATTCCGGCGAGGCATAGACGTGGAAATGCACCGAAAACAGCTTGCGCTGGATGAGATCGGGCTGGGTCGGCTGGCGCAGCCGGATGGCCACGTCGGCCTCGCGCATGGCGAGGTCGAGTTCCTCGTCGGTGGTGAGCAGCGTGATGTGGACTTCGGGAAACAGTTCCACGAATTCGCCGAGCCGGGGCGTCAGCCAGTGCACGCCGATGCCCGGTGTCGTCGTCACCCGCAGATCGCCGTTCGGCCGCTCGCGGCTGTCGGTCAGCTTGGCGCGCGCCGCTTCGAGCTTCATGAAGACGTCGTGGGCGGTGCGATAGAGCATCTCGCCCTGTTCGGTGAGGATCAGGCCGCGGGCATGGCGGTGAAACAGCGACACCGTCAGCTCTTGCTCGAGCGCGCTGACCTGGCGTGACACCGCCGATTGCGACAGCCCGAGCTGCTCGCCGGCATGCGTGAAACTGCCCGCCTCGGCCGCGGCGTGGAAGACTTTCAGTTTATCCCAATCCATCGTCTGACTTCCTCCCTCCGCCCCTGCTCTGAACTATGGCGCGAGGGACCAAATTCATTCCGCTGCGTCGCGGTGCGCGGCTTTTGCCGCGAGGTATCGTTCAGCCTCCAGCGCGGCCATGCATCCGAGCCCGGCGGCGGTGACGGCTTGGCGGTAGACATCGTCGGCAACGTCGCCCGCGGCGAACAGGCCCGGGACCGAGGTCGCGGTCGAATGCGGAGCGGTCTTGATATAGCCGGACGGCTTGGTCTCGACCTGTCCGGCAACCAGTTCCGTCGACGGCGAGTGGCCGATGGCGATGAAAATGCCGTCGACGGCGCGCTCGGTGATGGCGCCGGTCTTGACGTTCTTCAGATGTGCATGGGTCACCTTGAGCGGATCGTTCTGGCCGCTGATGTCGTGCAGCGCCGTGTCCCAGACGATGTCGATCTTGGGATGCTTGAACAGCCGCTCCTGCAGGATCTTCTCGGCGCGCAGCGAATCGCGCCGGTGCACCAGTGTCACCTTCGAGGCGAAATTGGTCAGGAACAAAGCCTCTTCCACCGCGGTATTGCCGCCGCCGATCACCAGCACCTGCTTGTTGCGGTAGAAGAAGCCGTCGCAAGTGGCGCAGGCGGAGACGCCATAGCCGCGGAATTTCTGCTCGCACGGCAGATCGAGCCAGCGCGCCTGGGCGCCGGTGGCGAGGATCACGGTCTCGGCGAGATAGATGTCGCCGGAATCGCATTCGATGCGGAACGGCCGCTGCTTGAGGTCGAGCGCGTTGACATGGTCGGCGACGAGCTTGGTGCCGACATGTTCGGCCTGTTTCTGCATCTGCTCCATGAGCCAGGGACCCTGGATCACGTCGGCGAAGCCCGGATAGTTCTCGACGTCGGTCGTGGTGGTGAGCTGGCCGCCGGCAGCAAGCCCTTGGATCAGGATCGGGGCGAGCATGGCACGGGCGGCATAGATCGCCGCCGTATAGCCGGCAGGTCCAGAGCCAATGATGACGATCTTGGCGTGGGTGATGTTCGGCACCGGCCTGTGTCCAAATCTTTGCGGCAGCGCCCGGCGCTCGATCCGGGCATTCAGCCCGCCTTAAAGCCCCGCGAGCGCAACACGTCTATTTAGGGATTCTTGCGAGCTATGCAAGATACGCAACCCGCCATTCGCGCAGGAGGTGGGCTGGGAACTTTCTCGGGATGGTTGTGGCCGCCCCCATAACCCAATGACCCACACACCCGGCCACTCGGTCAGGGTTTCACAGGTCAGGATTTCGCCGCAAGGTCAGGTCTCGCCGCACCCGCCAAATCGGACTGCGCGCGTTACTTCCACTCGACCTTCGTCACCTCATAGGCTTTGGCGCCACCCGGGGTGACGACTTCGACCTGCGCGCCCTTTTTCTTGCCGACAAGCGCGCGGGCAAGCGGCGAGGTGATGGAAATCTTGCCTTTCTTGGCGTCGGCTTCCGGCTCACCGACGATCTGCCACACCGCCTTTTTCTCGGTATCCTCGTCGATCAAAGTGACGGTCGCGCCGAAGGTGATCGTATCTCCGGAAAGCTTCGATACATCAATCACTTCGGCGCGGGCAAGCTTGTCCTCGAGCTCGGCGATGCGGCCTTCATTGAGCGACTGCGATTCTTTGGCGGCGTGATATTCGGCATTTTCCGACAGGTCGCCATGGGTTCGCGCGTCGGCAATCTGCTGAATGATGCGCGGCCGCTCGGTTTGCTGGCAGAATTTCAGCTCGGACTCCAGCGCTGAATAGCCCGCCGCTGTCATCGGAATCTTGTCCATCGGCCTTTAACCTCCAATGCCCACGCGTGTCCGGATTTCGGCAGATCGCGGGGAACTCAAGCCCGCAGTCGGTATCGGAATCAAACAGACACATTTCTACATTTTAGCGCGGCTATTGAATTTGCCGCGCCCGAAAAGCCCTCGCTCAACCGGGTTTTGGCAACGGCAAATTCACCGCACCAGAGACAAAAAACCAACCGCGGGCCGAAACCTTGTCCGGCCACGCGATCGCGAACCCTGTCTCTACACAGACCGCCGCTGCGGCCGCTCCGACGCTGGATTAGACCCGGCTCCGAAATAGCTCTGCAGCGCACAAACCTCGAGGTCGCCCCCGAGATAGGCCCTGATGCCCTGCGCTGCGGCGACGGCCCCGGAGAGAGTGGTGTAGTACGGCACTTTATGCAAGAGGGCTGCCCGCCGTAGCGAACGGCTGTCGTTAAGGGCCGTGGCGCCCTCGGTGGTGTTGAAAACCAGCTGAACTTCGCCGTTTTTGATGGAATCGACGATGTGCGGCCGACCCTCGGCAACCTTGTTGATGCGGATCGCGGCAACCCCGTTCTCGGCGAGGTAGCGCTGCGTGCCCGAGGTCGCCAGCACCTTGAAGCCGAGCTCCGTGAGCAGCCTTGTGGCCTCGAGAATCCGCGATTTGTCGGCGTCCTTGACCGAGACGAAGACGGTGCCGGTCTTGGGCAGCCGCGAGCCGCCGCCGAGCTGGCTTTTGACAAACGCGACATTGTAGTCGCGGTCGATACCCATCACCTCGCCGGTCGATTTCATCTCGGGGCCGAGCACGGTGTCGACCGCCGGGCCGAAGCGCGCGAACGGGAACACCGATTCCTTCACGCCGACATGTCGCGCCGCGCTCGGCGAAAAATCCTGGCGCGCGAGCTTGAAGCTCGCCAAGGATTCGCCGGCCATGATGCGCGCGGCGATCTTGGCCGCGGGAATGCCGATCACCTTGGCGACGAAGGGCACGGTGCGCGAGGCGCGCGGATTGACCTCGAGCACGTAAATGTCGCCGTCCTTGATGGCGTATTGCACGTTCATCAGCCCGCCGACCTTGAGCGCCAGCGCGAGCTCGCGCGTCTGCCGTTCGATCTCGGCGGTGGTGTTCTTGTCGAGCGAATGCGGCGGCAGCGAGCAGGCGGAATCGCCGGAATGAATGCCGGCTTCCTCGATATGCTCCATGATGCCGGCGATGTAGCTGTCCTTGCCGTCGGCGAGGCAGTCGACATCGACTTCCACGGCGTCGGTCAGATAACGGTCGATGAGCAGCGGCCGCTTATCGGAGACGGCGAGTTCGGACGGCCCTTCGAGCGTCGAGGCGAGCCGCGCGACATAGCGGTCGAGCTGATGGCCGTCGTGGACGATCTCCATGGCGCGGCCGCCGAGCACGTAGGACGGGCGGATCACGATCGGATAGCCGATCGCGTCGGCGATCGCGCGCGCCTTTTCCGGACTGGTGGCGATGCCGCTCTTCGGTTGCCGCAGCTTGAGCTGTTCGAGCAATTGCTTGAAGCGGTCGCGATCCTCGGCGAGGTCGATGGCATCGGGCGAGGTGCCAAGGATCGGCACATGGGCGCGTTCCAGCGCCTCGGCGAGCTTGAGCGGCGTCTGGCCGCCGAACTGCACGATGACGCCGTGCAAAGTGCCCTTGCTGCGCTCGATGTCGATGATCTCGATGACGTCTTCGGCGGTGAGCGGCTCGAAATAAAGCCGGTCGGAGGTGTCGTAATCCGTCGACACGGTCTCCGGATTGCAATTCACCATGATGGTTTCGTAGCCGACGTCTTTCAGCGCGAAACAGGCATGACAGCAGCAATAGTCGAACTCGATGCCCTGGCCGATGCGGTTCGGCCCGCCGCCGAGAATGACCACCTTCTTCTTTTGCGACGGCGCAGCTTCGTCGACCACGCGGCCGGCGAAGGGCTGTTCGTAGGTTGAATACATATAGGCGGTCGGCGAAGCGAATTCGGCGGCGCAGGTGTCGATGCGCTTGAAGATCGGCCGCACATTCAGGCCGCGCCGCCGCCGCGACACGTCCTCGGTCGCAAGCCCGGTGAGCCGGCCGAGGCGTGCGTCGGAAAAGCCCATGGCCTTGAGCCGCCGCAGCGTGCTCGCCGTGGTCGGCAGCCCCTTGTTGCGGATCGCCGCTTCCATGTCGATGATGCCGCGGATCTGTTCGAGGAACCACGGATCGATCTTGCAGGCGTTGTGGATGTCGGCATCGCTCATGCCGAGCCGCATGGCCTGCGCGACGTTGAGCAGCCGGTCGGGCGAGGGCGTGCCGAGCGCGGCGCGGATCGCGTTCTTGTCGTCACCCTGGCCGAGGCCCGGAATGACGATCTCGTCGAGGCCGGTCAGGCCGGTTTCGAGCGAGCGCAGCGCCTTCTGCAGGCTTTCCTGGAAGGTGCGCCCGATCGCCATGGCCTCGCCGACCGATTTCATCGACGTCGTCAGCACCTGTTCGGCGCCGGGAAACTTCTCGAAGGCAAAGCGCGGCACCTTGGTAACGATGTAATCGATGGTCGGCTCGAACGAGGCCGGCGTGGCGCCGCCGGTAATGTCGTTGGCGATCTCGTCGAGCGTGTAGCCGACGGCGAGCTTGGCGGCGACCTTGGCGATCGGGAAGCCGGTCGCCTTCGACGCCAGCGCCGACGATCGCGACACCCGCGGGTTCATTTCGATGATGACCAGGCGGCCGTCAGCCGGATTGACGGCGAATTGCACGTTGGAGCCGCCGGTCTCCACCCCGATCTCGCGCAGCACCGCGATCGAGGCGTCGCGCATGATCTGATATTCCTTGTCGGTCAGGGTGAGCGCCGGCGCCACCGTGATCGAGTCGCCGGTATGCACGCCCATCGGATCGATGTTCTCGATCGAGCAGACGATGATGCAGTTATCGTTTTTGTCGCGCACCACCTCCATCTCGTACTCTTTCCAGCCGAGCACGGATTCCTCGATCAGCACTTCCGAGGTGGGCGAGGCGTCGATGCCGCGTTCGACGATCTCGATGAATTCCGACTTGTTGTAGGCGATACCGCCGCCGGTGCCGCCAAGCGTGAACGACGGCCGGATGATCGCCGGCAGGCCGATATCGTCGAGCGCCTGCAGCGCCTGGATGAGCGTCTTGACCTGATGCGAGCGCGGCGTCGACAGGCCGATCTTGGTCATCGCCTCGCGGAACAGCTGGCGGTCTTCGGCCTTGTCGATGGCGTCGGCGGTGGCGCCGATCATGGTGATGTCGTACTTTTCCAGCACGCCCATCTTGCGCAGCGACAGCGCCGTGTTCAGCGCGGTCTGCCCACCCATCGTGGGCAACAGCGCAAAGCCGCCGGGCACGACATTGCGTTCCTTGGCGATGATCTTCGCCACGATTTCCGGCGTGATCGGCTCGATATAGGTCGCGTCCGCCACTTCCGGATCGGTCATGATCGTGGCCGGATTGGAATTGACCAGGACGACGCGATAGCCCTCTTGCTTCAGCGCCTTGCAGGCCTGCGTTCCGGAATAATCGAACTCGCAGGCCTGGCCGATCACGATCGGCCCCGCGCCAATGATCAGGATCGAGGAAATGTCGGTCCGTTTGGGCATCGCACTGTGGTTGTCAGATACAAAAAGAGCGCCCGGAAGGCGCGCCCGCGCTTTCTGCGAAAGCGCCACTTATAGTTAGTGGGCGTGCGTTCGGACGCAAACAGGCGCCCACTTTGCTGAACGCACGTCGGGCTGAACTTGCCCGGCGCGAGGGGGTCTTAGACCAGATTCGACGGTGAGGGAAGGGCGGCCGCCCTACCTATGAACACGGCTCTAAAGGCGTGCGCAGACCCGCATTTCTGCCCTGTCGCTGCGGCCGTTGACATCGCCGCCGCGCCGTCGAGAGTTGGCCGACAAGAGCAAAATAAAATAGGGAGCGTCACGCCGTGAATGCCCAAGCCAATGCGGCTGCGTCAAAGCCGATCGCCGGATCTGTTGCCGCGTTGCCGCCGTTCCGCGCCGAGCATATCGGCAGCCTGCTGCGCCCGCCGGAACTGATGAGCGAGCGTGCGCGCTTCGCGCGCGGCGAGATCGATCAGGCCGCGTTGACTGCGGCCGAGGACAAGGCCATCCGCGGCGCCATCGCCTTGCAGGAGGAACTCGGCTTCAAATTCGTCACCGACGGCGAATTCCGGCGCCGCTCCTATCACAGCTTCTTTTACCGCGAGCTTGGCGATCTCTCGATCGACACGATCGGCGGCGCCGACGCCAAAGGCGCCGAAGGCGGCAAAGGCAGCCGCGGCGCGCAGCCGGCTGCGCTCATCAATAGCCGCGTGCGCTGGACACATCCGATCAATGGCGGCGACGTGGCGTTCCTGCGCGCCAATTCGGACCGGCTGGCCAAGATCACCATTCCCGGTCCCTGCGCACTGCATTTCCGCGGCGGCAATGCCGCGGTGCTGGCCCGCGCTTATGAGGACATGGATCGGTTCTGGTCCGATACGGTCGACGCCTTCACCAGCGAACTGCGCGCGCTGGCGGAGGCCGGCTGCCACTATGTGCAGATCGACGAGACGGCTTTCGCCAAATTCGGCGATCCCGATGTACAGGCTGCGCTCGCCGCGCGCGGCGACGATTGGAGCCGGCTGATCGACACCTATATCGCCGTCACCAATCGCGTGTTGCGCGCGGCGCCGGCCGGGATGCAAATCGGCATGCATCTGTGCCGCGGCAACCGCGGCGGCCATTGGCATTCCGAAGGCAGTTACGAGGACGTTGCCGAGCGGCTGTTCAACGCGCTCGAAATCCCATTCTACTTTCTCGAATACGATTCGCCGCGCGCCGGCAATTTCACGCCGCTGCGCTTCGTGCCGCGCCACAAGATGGTGGTGCTCGGCCTGGTGTCGACCAAGGTGCCCGAACTCGAGGACAAAGCCGCGCTGCGCCGGCGCCTCGACGAGGCGACGAAATTCGTCGCGCTCGATCGGATTGCGGTGAGCCCGCAATGCGGTTTCGCCAGCGTCGATACCGGCAATCCGGTCACGCAGGAGGCGCAGCGGCGCAAGCTCGAACTGGTCTGCGACCTGGCGCGCGAGATCTGGGGCGAGACTTAGGAGATGTGAGAAACAAGACATAAAAGACTGCAAACAAAAGCGCGGGGGGAGAAAAATGCGTGTGAAGAGTCTGGTCCGGTTCGCGAGCGTTGTGACGTTGCTCGCGGCAAGCTCGCTTGCCGTGTCCTTTTCTGCGTCGGCCGGCGATGATGCCGCCAATTATCCGAACCGTCCGGTGCGCCTGCTCGCGGCGTCGGCAGCCGGCGGCAATCCCGACGTGATCGCGCGGCTGCTGTCGGCGCGGCTGAGCGAAGTCTTCAACAATCCCTTCATCGTCGAGGACACGCCGGGCGTCGGCGGCGTCATCGCCGCCAACGAGACCGTGCAGGCGCCGCCCGACGGCTACACGCTCTCGCTCAACGATTCCGGCGCGCTCGCCATCAATGTCGCGATGAATCCGGACGTCAAATATACGCTGAAGGATTTCACGCCGATCACGGCATTGGCCACGTTGCCGACCGTGCTGGTGGTGAAGCCGGCGGTGCCGGCCAAGACGCTCGCCGAATTCGTCGCGCTCGCCAAGTCCAAGCCCAACGGGCTGAGTTTCGGGTCGGCCGGCACCGGCTCGATCCATCAGCTCACCATGATCATTTTCGAGCAGCAGGCCGGCATCCAATTGCTGCATGTGCCCTATCGCGGCGGTACCGGCCTGGTGAACGCGCTGCTCACCGGCGAAGTCGACGCCGGCTGGTCGGGGATCTCCAATGTGCTGGCGCTGATCAAGACCGGCAAATTGCGCGCGCTGTGCCTTTCCGTCTTGGAGCGCGACGCGTCGCTGCCCGACGTGCCGACCTGTGCGGAGCTCGGCTACAAGGACTTCAATGTCGCGACCATGCTCGGCCTGCAATCCTCGGCCGGCGTATCACCGGCCATCGTCGCCAAGCTGCAAGCGGCCGTGGCCAAAGTTCTGCGCGAGCCGGCGATGGCGGAGCGGATGAAGACGCTCGGCATCCACATGGCCGAGAACGGCACCGCCGCCTATGCCAAGTTCATGCAGGACGACCTCAAGCGCTACACCGATGTCGTCAACGCGTTCCACCTGCAGATCAAGCCGTGACGGCTCGATCTGCTTCGATTGAACGCCACAGCGTCAGTAGCGGTCCGTTGGCGCCGAACACCGGATCGACGGCGGGCGGCGGCACATTGAGAATTTCCTGCATCGCCTTGGCGTGTTCGGCCTTGCTGGCGCGGCGGAGATTGTAGGTGCCGTCGGGCGGATATGCGCCGACCACCACGAGGCCCGGACTGGCGAACAGGCCCTGGTGCCCGGTCCCGGCCGGCAGGATGACGACGTCGCCCGGCCCGATATCGATGTCGCAGCCGGTAGCGCCGCCGAAGCGGACCGTCGTGCGCCCGCGCGCCACCGCCATCGCCTCGTGGATGGTCGAGTGATAGTGCGGATAGGCATAGACGCTGTCATTGCGCCAAATGTCGACCCAGCCGTTGGCGGCAAATGTTTTCTCGATCAAGTCCTCAGGATAGGGCGTGCCGGCGAGATGGATGCCGGCGCGATAGATCACCAATGGCAGGACCGGATTGTTCGGAATCCGGCCGTCATCGGCGAACTGATGGGTGACGAGGTCGGACGGGCTCATTGCCAGATTGCACTATTATAATGACAGCATTCGCGCTGGGCATCTCATCAACACACCGGCGGTGACTGCGGTTTTACCGGCCAGTGGGTTGAGAATTCCTAACGCCGCGCCGCCGCTGCGGCGATTTTGACCTGGTTGACGGCGATTTTGGCGGCGTTTTGGGCGCGTCCGGCCATTTTGGCGCGGGTATTTTGCGCCGGCGTTCCTTCGCCTTACTTGGCTTTGCGGATCAAGCCTAAAAAACGGTCAAATAAAAGGTGACTATCGCGCGGACCTGGTGAAGCTTCCGGATGGTATTGCACCGAGAAGACCGGCCGGTCCTTGAGCGCGATGCCGCAATTGGACCCGTCGAACAGCGAGACGTGGGTTTCCACGGCGCTGGCCGGCAAGGTCGCGCGATCGACCGCGAAGCCGTGGTTCATCGAGGTGATCTCGACCTTGCCGGTGGTGAGGTCCTTCACCGGATGATTGGCGCCGTGGTGGCCCTGGTGCATTTTCATGGTCTTGGCGCCGACCGCGAGCGCCAGCATCTGGTGGCCGAGACAGATGCCGAAAACCGGCTTCTTGTCGATCAGCGCGCGGATCACCGGTACGGCATATTCCCCGGTCGCGGCCGGATCGCCCGGGCCGTTGGAGAGGAAAATGCCGTCGGGCTTGAGCGCCAGAATGTCGTCGGCCGAAGTCGTCGCCGGCACCACCGTCACCTTGCATTTGTGGCCGGCAAGCTGGCGCAGAATGTTGCGCTTGATGCCGTAGTCGACCGCGACGATGTGGAATTCCGGGTCGGTCTGCCGGCCGTAGCCCTTGCCCCACAACCAGGGCGTCTCGTCCCAAGTGAAGCGCTGACCAGTGGTCACCATCGGCACCAGATCCATGCCGACCAGGCCCGGCCAGGCCTTTGCCTCGCGCTTGAGCATGTCCAGATCGAAACGCCCTGACGGCTCGTGCGCGATCACGGCATTGGGCATGCCTTTTTCGCGAATGAGCGCGGTCAGCGCGCGCGTGTCGATGCCGGCGAGCCCGACGACGCCGCGGCTTTTCAGCCAGGCGTCGAGATCGCGCGTGGCGCGATAGTTCGACGGTTCGGAGATCGCGGAGTGCAGCACGACGCCGCGCGCGCCCGGCGTGGCCGCGAGGTTGACGGTTTCGATGTCCTCCTCGTTGGTGCCGACATTGCCGATATGGGGAAAGGTGAAGGTGATGATCTGCCCGGCATAGGACGGATCGGTCAGGATCTCCTCATATCCGGTCATGGCGGTGTTGAAGCAGACTTCGCCCACGGCATGGCCGGTGGCGCCGAGCCCGAAGCCTTCGAGCACCGTGCCGTCGGCGAGGACCAACAGCGCCGTCGGAGCAGGCTCCGACCAGCCGGAATCGTCTTGTTCGTGTGTCATGAGCGGCTTAGATAGCCCCCGGGGATTGCCGCGTCAAAGCGGCAGAATGAGGGGTGCATAAGTTGGATTTGCTCACGGCTTTCGGGCTTTTCGCCGTTACGGCAATGCTGGTGTGCTATGCCTTGGAGGACCGCGACCCCATATTCGTTTTGGCCTTCGCGGGTGCCTGCGGGCTCGGCTCGGTCTATGGGTTTCTGCAAGGCGCCTGGCCGTTCGGTCTGGTCGAGGGCATCTGGGCTTTGGTCGTGCTGCGGCGCTGGCGGCTGTCGCCGAAAGACGCGGCGGATTCGGAGCGCGGCCGGTGATGACATTTGAAAGCGAGGTTTGACGTGCTGCGGGAAACGATCAAGGCCGACATGACGGCAGCGATGAAGGCCCGCGAGGAGCGGCGCGTGGCGACGCTGCGGCTGATCAATGCCGCCATTCTCGCGCGCGAGACCTCTGGCGCCGAACGGCTGACGCTCGGCGACGCCGAGATCGTCGACGTGATGCAGAAGATGGTGAAGCAGCGCCAGGAATCGCTCGAGATCTACGAGAAGGCCGGCCGCGCCGAGCTTGCCGCGCAGGAGCGCGAGGAGATCGAGATCATCACCAAATATCTGCCCAAGCAGATGTCGGACATGGAAGCCGCTGCCGCGATCTCCGAGCTGATCAAGGAGCTCGAAGCCGCGACCTTGAAAGACATGGGCCGCACCATGGCGGCGCTCAAGCAGCGCTTTTCCGGCCAGATGGATTTCGGCAAAGCCGGCGCGCTGGTGAAGAAGCTTCTTGGCGGCGGCTAGGCCGATGGCTCGGGCCTCGGCGTCGCGATTATTTCCCGTGATTGAACGGTGTGTTCGCCGACGGTGCGGTTAAATCGCGCGGCGGATTGAATATTTGCCGGTTATCGCATGGTCCGGGAATAGTCTGCCCTCCAGTTTGATCTGAGGGTGGAAGACGGCTTTCCAGAAAAGATCGTGCTCCAACCAATGCCGGAGCTGAAAAGCCGCTCTCGGCACGCATTGCTTTTGCCTTCGGGAGACAAGTCATGATCAGCAATTCAACACCCGGCGGCGCGACTTTTGCCAATACCATCGGCAAGCTCGGCGCGCTGCTTTTGGCGGGCCTGCAGCATCTCTACGCCGCGCATACGGAAAAAGTGCAGATGCGCCTTGCGCCGACCCCGATCTATTCCGGCCGCGCCAGCCGGCGGCGGCGGCCGTTCGGGCTGCGGCAGTAGAACACGCCGTAAGCCTTCGATGAAGTCGAGGAGGTCGGCCGGCGCGTCCCCGCTCTGCACGTCAAGCCCGGCATTCTCGATACGTGGCGCGCGGATCACCTGAGAACCAACCCGCCCAACGGCGGCGATGATCTGTTGCACGCGCCGGCCTTCGAGATCTTCGGATCCGAAAGTCGGCGCGGCGAACAGGAGGCGAAGCGCCGGACGAAATTCATGCGGGCGATCGGCCTCGCGTTATGGGCCTGGAAAGCTGCAGCTTGTTGTTTTGGATGACGTCGGTGTGACCGGACATGCGACCGGCCACCGGCGCTCCGGGCCGATTGCTATCGGCGGTAAAAGCGGACATCCTGCGCGGCCTTTGCGCGCCGTCTCGCGCGTTTGACGGCACAAATATTGGGAATGGGGAAGAAACCGAAATGCCGTCCTGCCTGATCCGCGGCGTGCGCAGCGTCGAGCTTGCCACCACCAATATCGAGGAAGCCGCGCGCTTTTACGAAACCGTCTGGATGCTCGAACCGGTAGAGACGCGCAATGCCGCGCGCTATTTCCGTGGCACCGCCGGCCATCATCATTTGCTTGGCCTGCATGTCGGTACGCAGCCCGCCGTCATTCGCATCGTCTTCGATGTCGCCGACCGCGCATCGGTCGATGCGCTGCATCGGGCGGTCGCGGCGGCGGGCGCCAAGCCCGGCGCGCCCGGCCCGGTGGCGATCGGCGGCGGCGGGTACGGCTTCGGCTGCAAGGATCCCGACGGCCGCAATCTCGCCTTCGTCTGCGAAGCCGCCGATCACGCCGATACCGCCGACAAGCCCGACCGGCCGCGCAAGATCGTGCATGTCAATCTCAACACCCGCGATTTCGACGCCACGCTGAAATTCTTCACCGACGTGCTCGGTTTGCGCCTGGTCGACGACAATGCGCCGCTGTGGTTCCTGCATTGCGCCAACAGCGATCATTCCTCGATCGTGCTGGCCAAGACCAATCTGCCGACGCTCAATCACATCGCGTTCGAAATGCCGGAATTCGATTCGGTGATGCGCGGCATGGGGCGGATGAAGGACAACGGTTATCCGCTCGAATGGGGCCCCGGCCGCCACGGCCCGGGCGATAACGTGTTCGCCTATTTCTGCGGGCCCGACGAAGTGCCGCTCGAATACGCCGCCGAGGTGCTGCAGATCGACGACAGCTATGAGCGGCGGCCGTCGAGCTACTGGAAATACGCGCCCGGCCGTTCCGACCAATGGGGCATCACCCAGCCGCGCTCGGCGCGCTACTATCGCGTCCAGCGCCTGTTCGGCTTCACCGCCGACGGCGACCGGGTGAATTGAACCGCGGTACAAAGCACCGCGGCTTTGCCTTTGCGTCCGCAGGCGCGGCGACAACGAACAATGCTAAGGTCGCCGCCAAATAGTAAAAGGGAGAACGTCCGTGCGCCGCTCATTTTGGCTTTTGCTCGCTGCTTGTTCTGTTCTGCTCATGCCGTGCTTCGGCGCGGCCGCGGACGACTGGCCGGACCGGCCGATCCGCGTGCTGACGACGACAAGTCCCGGCGGCATCTCCGACGTGTTCATGCGCGCGCTTGCGGAAAAGCTCGGGCCGAAGCTCGGCAAGCCGCTGGTCATCGAGAACCGGCCCGGCGGCATGCAGAATGTCGGCGCGCGGGCCTGCCAGGATTCGGCCCCGGACGGCTACACGATCTGCATCATCAATGCCGATCCGATCATCTACAATCAGTTCCTGATCAAGGACATGCCGTTCGATCCGGTGCACGGCCTGCAGCCGATCACCAAACTGTTCGATCTGCTACATGTGCTGGTGGTGAATTCCGACCTGAAAGTGAAGAATGTCGACGAGCTCGTGGCGGCCTCGAAGGCGCGTCCGGGAACGCTGTCCTACACCACCCCGGGCGCGCCGATGGTGCTGTTCATGGAAACGCTGAAAAAGGAGCGCGGCGCCGACTGGGTGCGCGTGCCGTTCAAGGGCGGCGGCGAGGCGGTCAATGCGATCCTGAGCGGCTCGACGCCGATCGGACTGTTCGGCGAAGGCAATGTGATCGGCCAGATCAAGGCCGGCACCATGACCTCGCTGGTGATGCTCAACAACATCCACTCGCCGAATTTCCCCAAAGTGCCGACCTTGAAGGAGATCGGCTATAACGGCCCGCCGTCGCGCGGCTGGTATGGCCTGTTCGCGCCGGCCGGCACGCCGCGGCCGATCGTCGACCGCATCGCCAAGGAAGTCGACGCCATCGTCACCGATCCGGATTTCGCGCAGAAGCAGCTGAAGGATCGCAGCCTAGTCGGCGGCACGGACGGGCCTGACGAATTCGCCAAGCAGATCGAAGCCGATCGCGCGGTGGCCGAGCAGGTGGTGAAGCAGGCCGGCATGGCGCCGGAAAATTGATCATCGCCGATTGAGCGCTGCCAACCGGGCGTTCCATCGCGGCGCGACCCGCCGCCCAATGCGTCCGACGGCCAGAACGCACTTTTATGTCGGCTGCGAGTTTTTGACCGCCGCCGGCCGCCGCGCACGCGTCGGCAGGCCACAAGATCCGCTCCGAGCGCCGGCCAAAACGGAATGGCCGTGCCGAGAAGGCCTAAATTCGCCTGTGGATAACCGGGACAAGCCGAATCCACCTTGCGGCCCGGGCCGTCCGCCCTATCTTCGCGCCACCGCCCCGTTACCCTTGCGAATCACCATGCGATTCACGCCGCAATTTCTCGACGAACTGCGCGCGCGGCTTCCGGTTTCGGAAGTCGTGGGCAAGCGCGTGAAACTGAAGAAGGCGGGGCGAGAGTGGCGGGGACTGTCGCCGTTCAACCAGGAAAAGACGCCGTCGTTCTTCGTCAATGATCAGAAGGCGATGTGGTTCGACTTCTCCTCGGGCAAGAACGGCAACATTTTCGATTTTTTGATGCTCACCGAAGGAGTGAGCTTTCCCGAAGCGGTCGAGCGGTTGGCAAATCAGGCCGGCGTGCCGCTGCCGGTGATGACACGCGAGGCGCAGGTTCAAGAAGAGCGGCGCAAGACGCTGCACGACATCGTCGAGCTTGCGGCAAAGTTCTTCGAAACGACGCTGGCGTCGCGAAACGGCGCCCGCGGCCGCGGCTATCTGCTCGACCGCGGCCTTCACGCGGCGACGCAGTTGAAGTTTCGGCTCGGCTATGCGCCGTCCGACCAATATGCGCTGAAGGAGCATCTCGGCGCCGCCAAAATCCAGGTCGAGGAGATGGTGGAGGCCGGGCTTCTGGTCGCCGGCGAGGACATTGCGGTTCCCTATGATCGCTTCCGTGACCGCGTGATGTTTCCGATCAGCGATTGGCGCGGCCGTGTCATCGCCTTCGGTGGCCGCGCGCTCGAGAAGGATGTGCCGGCGAAATATCTGAACTCGCCGGAGACGCCGCTCTTTCACAAGGGCGGCACGCTCTACAATATCGCCGCCGCACGCAAAGCCGCCCATGACGGCGCGCGGGTCATCGCGGTCGAAGGCTATGTCGACGTCATCGCCATGGTCACCGCCGGCTTTGAGGCGACCGTGGCGCCGCTTGGCACCGCACTCACTACCGATCAATTGGGCCTGATGTGGCGCCTGGCGGACGAGCCGATGCTGTGTTTCGACGGTGACAGCGCCGGCCGCCGTGCCGCCTATCGCGCGGTCGATCTGGCGCTGCCGTTCCTCAAGCCCGGCAAGAGCCTCAAATTCGCTTCGCTTCCTGACGGACAGGATCCCGACGATCTGGCGCGCTCCGGCGGCCGCGAGGCGATCGAGGACGTGCTCGCGAGCGCGCGGCCGCTGGCGCAGATGCTGTGGACGCGCGAAAGCGAGGCGGGACCTTTCGATACGCCTGAGCGCCGCGCCGCGCTTGAAGCGCGCATCAACGAAATCACGGCCACCATCGCCGACGAGACGGTGCGCCGCTACTACCGGCAGGATTTTTCCGCGCGGCTGCATCAGCTTTTTGCGCCGATCGAAGTCTCATCGCGGCGGGGCAATTTTGGTCAGAGATCATCCTTCGGCCAGCGGAGCTTTGAACCCAGGCGCTTTGCCGAATCCGGCCGGCGCGATGCGGGCGCTGGGCGTTTTGCCGCCGCGCGCTTTCCCCAAGACGAGACCTATGTCGCCGTCAGTCCGCACCTTGCAGCGAGCCCGCTGCACCGCGGCCATCGCGCCGCGATCCCGCGCCGTGAAGCGCTGATCCTGCTGGCCGCGGTCAACCATCCCTGGCTGTTGCATGATCATCTCGAGGAACTCGCGGCGTCCGAATTCCGCCATGCCGACACGCAGAAGCTCAAAGGCGCGCTGATCGACGTGTTCGCTCATCATTTCGCCGACGAATTCATGCACGATCCCGGACTCGATCCGGAACATCGCGGCGTGGCTGAACGGGCGGCGCTCGCTGCCGAGCTCGGCAAGCGCGGCTTTGCCGATCTGCTCGGTCGGATCGGCCGCACCATCACCACGCCTTCGGTCTGGGGCGCGGGGCCGGATGCGGCAGAATCCGATGTTTTGCTGACCTGGAAGCAGCTTCTTGCCTTGCATACGCAGTGGCATTCCCTACTTACGGAACTGAGAGGCGCAGAAGCCGCGCTCGGCGCCGATAATTCAGAAGCGAATTATGCGCGGCTTCGCGATGTCAAATCCAGGCTGTCGACCCTTGAGGGAACCGAGGCCCTGATCGAGGGGTTCGGCGCCTCGTCGGGCCGGACGGCAAAATCGCTGTGAGGCGTTTCCGGAAGAGGGGAATGGCGTCCGCGTCGATCCGGCCCAGCATCGGGGGCCGACACTGGCTGAGCGTTTGGCGTTGAGTTCGTACCGTTGAACTCGTGCCGTTGAGCGCCCCGGGGATCGGATGATCCCGAGGGCATGACCGGAGGCGCGGCCGGCCACGCAAAAGGCGACTGTAAGGCTTTACGATGGGCAGGCGAGGGAATATGAGGTCGCCCTTGCCGGTTTTCAGGGTTAGTCGGAGCTTAACGGAGTTCCGACAAATTTGGCCTCGATTCGGGCAGTGGCGGCTGGGATGCAACCCTCGTCGGCACGGCCCTTTTTGGCCATCGGCTTTGTGATGGCCTTTCCGGTCACCGGTCCATCCGCTAGGAAAGACCTTGCGGTGTCGGCCAGTGGCCCAACAATAGAGCCCGACAGGCCCCATAGTGGGGCCTGGTTGGAATTTGGGCCGTCAGCCCAGTTCGAGCGTCGGGTTTGAGCCGGTTTCCGATCCCTGCAGGGCGCATCGATTCCCGCGCCATAGGGTAGGGGACCATGAAACCCGGGCCGCGCTCGGTGAGCGCGAATCGACGGGTAGTTGGAGAAGATGAAGATGGCAACCAAGAGCGCGGCCACCAAAACCGTACCGACCAAAGCCAAGGCGGCCCCGCCGAAGGACTCCGACACGCCTGAGAAGGATACCCCGGAAACGCCGGATGCTCCGCTGCCGCTGCTCGATCTCTCCGACGCCGCCGTCAAGAAGATGATCAAGTCGGCCAAGAAGCGCGGCTACGTCACCTACGAACAGCTCAACGCGGTCATGCCGTCCGAGGAGGTCACCTCGGAGAAGATCGAAGACATTCTGGCGATGATGAACGAGATGGGCATCAACGTCGTCGAGAACGAAGAGGCCGAGAGCGAAGGCGAGGACGGCGAGGAGGCCGAAGAGGAGGAATCCGAGTCCGGCGAACTGGTCGAGGTCACCGCCAAGCCGCTCGCCAAATCCGAAGCCAAGGAGCCGTCCGAGCGTACCGACGATCCGGTGCGCATGTATCTGCGCGAAATGGGCTCGGTCGAATTGCTGTCGCGCGAGGGCGAAATCGCCATCGCCAAGCGCATCGAGGCCGGCCGTGAGGCAATGATCGCCGGGCTGTGCGAAAGCCCGCTGACCTTCCAGGCCGTCATCATCTGGCGCGACGAGTTGAACGAGGGCAAGGTCTTCCTCCGCGACATTATCGATCTCGAAGCGACCTATGCCGGCCCCGACGCCAAGGCGCCGGCCGGCGCTGCCGGCGATCCGAATGCTGCCGGCAACGGCGCGGCTGCGGGCGCGCCGGGTTTCGGCGGACAGCCGGTGCAGGCGCCGCCCTCGGCGCCGCCGGCCGCCACCCCGTTCAAGCCCATGAGCGGCAATGTGAACAATGCGGCGAATGCGGCGGGCGGCGCGCCTTCGGGCGACGGCGAGGACAGCGGCGAGGAAGCCGCCATCGCCGACAACGACATGGACGAGGACGATCTCGAGAATTCGATGTCGCTCGCCGCGATCGAGGCCGAGCTGAAGCCGAAAGTGCTCGAGACGTTCGACAACATCGCCGACGCCTTCAAGCGGCTGCGCCGCCTGCAGGAGCTCGACATCCAGGGCAAGCTCAAGAACGAGACGCTGTCGCCGGCGCAGGAGCGCAAGTCGAAGAAGCTCAAGGAAGACATCATCCAGGAGGTGAAGTCGCTCCGCCTGAACCAGGCGCGCATCGATGCGCTGGTCGAGCAGCTCTATGATATCAACAAGCGGCTGGTCGGCCATGAAGGCCGGCTGATGCGGCTTGCCGAAAGCCACGGCGTGGTGCGCGACGGCTTCCTCAAGCAGTATCAGGGCTCCGAGCTCGATCCGCGCTGGCTCAATCGCGTCTCCAAGCTCTCGGAAAAAGGCTGGAAGAATTTCGTCGCCCGCGACAAGGAACGCATCAAGGAATTGCGCACGCATATCCATGAGCTCGCCTCGGAGACCGGCCTCGAGATCGGCGAGTTCCGCAAGATCGTGCACATGGTGCAGAAGGGCGAGCGCGAAGCGCGCCAGGCCAAGAAGGAGATGGTCGAAGCGAACCTCCGCCTCGTCATCTCCATCGCCAAGAAATACACCAATCGCGGCCTGCAATTCCTCGATCTGATCCAGGAAGGCAATATTGGATTGATGAAGGCGGTCGATAAGTTCGAATACCGCCGCGGCTACAAGTTCTCGACCTATGCGACATGGTGGATCCGGCAGGCGATTACCCGTTCCATCGCCGACCAGGCGCGCACCATCCGCATCCCGGTGCACATGATCGAGACCATCAACAAGATCGTGCGCACCTCGCGGCAGATGCTCAACGAGATCGGCCGCGAGCCGACGCCCGAAGAACTCGCCGAGAAGCTCGGCATGCCGCTCGAGAAGGTGCGCAAGGTTCTGAAAATCGCCAAGGAGCCGCTGTCGCTGGAGACCCCGATCGGTGACGAGGAGGATTCGCATCTCGGCGATTTCATCGAGGACAAGAACGCGATCCTGCCGATCGATGCGGCGATTCAATCGAACCTGCGCGAAACCACGACCCGCGTGCTTGCCTCGCTCACGCCGCGCGAAGAGCGCGTGCTGCGCATGCGTTTCGGCATCGGCATGAACACCGACCATACGCTCGAAGAGGTCGGCCAGCAGTTCTCGGTGACCCGCGAGCGCATTCGCCAGATCGAGGCCAAGGCGCTGCGCAAGCTCAAGCATCCCTCGCGCAGCCGCAAGCTGCGGAGCTTCCTGGATAACTGACGGCGCCCGGTCGCGCCCCGGCCTTGCGCCGGGCGCCCGGTCCTTGTCCGCCGCCGCGAAGCCGCGGATGGCGGGACGATGGCGGGACATGGGTGAGCAAGGCGACGGCGAGCAAGGCGACGCTGTTCTTCGAACGGCCATGCCTCGGTCATGACGATGTATGGCGAGGTGATTGCGCCGCATTCGACGCATGCATCTGCGCCTATTTCCCGGCACGGCGATCCATGCGAAGGAGGGCCGCCGGTGAATTTGCAAAGCGAGTTGCTCACGTGATCGAGCTTGAAACCGACGTCCTGATTGTTGGCGCCGGCGGCGCCGGCATGTATGCGGCGCTGGAAGCGGCCAAAGGCAGCGCGTCCGTCATTCTTGCCGACCGGAGCCTGATCGGGCGCGGCGGCGGCACCGTGATGGCGATGATGACGGTCGCCGCCGCGATCGGCCAGCAGACGCCGGACAGCCCGGCAAATCATCTCGCCGATACGCTCGCCGCCGGCTACGGCCTGTGCGACGAAAAGCTGTCGGCGGTGCTGTGCGAAGAGGGCCCCGAGCGCATCCTCGAAATGGATTCATGGCATGTCGGCTGGGCGCGCGAGAACGGCCATATCAAGCAGGCGCACGCGCCGGGCCACGACCGGCCGCGCTGCGTCTATGTCGATTTCCTCTCTACCGGCCCGGCGGTATCGAAGACCTTGCGGCATCAGATGCAGAGCGTGCCTGCGATCCGCCGCATCGGCGATCTGCTGATTGTCGATATCGCGCTCGAGGACGGCGTCGCCTGCGGCGCTACCGCCGTGCACATGCAGACCGGCGAGACGGTGACCATCGCGGCGAAGGCGGTGGTCATCGCGACCGGCGGGCTGACGCGGCTTTATCGGCGCAACAGCGCGTCCCTCAATATGGGCGGCGACGGCTATGCGCTGGCGCTGCGCGCCGGCGCGCAGCTGATCGACATGGAATTCGTGCAGTTCTTTCCCATCGGGCACCTGGCGCCGCGCCTCGTCGGGCTCGATCCGATCATGTGGGATCCGTTCCGCTACAAGCTCGGCGGCAAGCTCCTCAACGGGCAGATGCAGGAGTTCGAGCAGAACTATGCGGTCTCGGACGGCCGCAACGACGGCACTTATGTTTTGACGCGCGATCTCGCGACCTACGCCATCTTGAAGGAAGTCGAAGCCGGACGCGGCAGTCCGGCCGGCGGCGCCTATTTGAGTTTCCGGCACGTGCCGGAGGCGGAACTGCGCCGCAACTTCGGCCCGGTGATCGATACGCTCGCCAGGAACGGCATCGATCTGACCAAACAGCCGATCGAAGTGTCGCCGATCGCGCATTACCACATGGGCGGCGTGAAGGTGGATACGCGTTTCGAGACGCGGGTGCCTCATCTGTTCGCCGCCGGCGAAGCGGTCGGCGGCGCCAATGGCGCGACGCGGCTCTCCGGCAACGCGATCACCGAAGCCTTGGTGTTCGGCGCGCGTGCCGGCAAGAGTGCGGCCGCCGCCGCGCGCACAGCCAACAAGCAGCGTTGGACGCAGCGCGCCTCGTTGCCGGCAATCGATCTGCTCGCCCGCCGCACCACCACGCAGGCCGCCAATCCTGCCGCCTTGATCGTCGACCTGCAGGCGCTGATGACCGACAAAGTCGGGCCGTTCCGTACCGAAGCCAGGCTCAACGAGGCGCTGGCGGGGATCGATCGTATCGCGCTCGCCAGCGGGCCCGATCCGATGTCCTCGGGCGAGCCGTCCGATGCGATGCTGGTCGACTGGCTCGATCTGCGCAATATGACGCTGGTGGCAAAGAGCGTGTGCCTGCCCGCATTGGCGCGACATGAAAGCCGCGGCGCGCATCAGCGCGAGGAGTTTCCCGGCATGGATCCGCGCTTTCAGTTCAATCAGCTTGTTGAATTGCGCGACGGCAAGCTTGCGCTGTCGACGAACAAGGCGCGGCAAACGCCGGAGCTAGCGAGCACCACGGCATGAAAGCGGGCACGAATGCGGTCATGAACGCGACCCTTGTCATCCAGCGCGGCGCCGCCGGTGCGCCGCACAAGATAGAGCGCTTCGACGTGCCTTTCGTTTCCGGCCAGACGGTGCTCGACGGGCTGCGCTATATCCGCAGCCACTTCGATCCGACGCTCGCCTTCCGTTTCTCCTGCATCAATGCCAATGCCTGCAAGGAATGCATGATGCTGATCGACGGCGACGTCGACTATGCCTGCACCACGCGGCTGCATGAAGGCGAGATGACGCTTCTGCCGCTGCCGAAGAAGAAGCTGGTCAATGATCTTGTCACCGAGATCGCGCCGCCCGACGAGCGGCTCAAAGCGCCGGCGAAGTAGCTAAACGCGCCAATCGCCATTGCGAGCGAAACGAAGCAATCCACTGCGGAAGCGCCGCGCTGGATTGCTTCGCTTCCCGCAATGACGGTGATGCTACGCCTTCCACAGCGGGCTGAACTGTGTGGCGACGGCATCCTCGTAAGCCAGATCTTGGTCGAGAATGTTTTGGCGGCGCGCAAAGGCGCTCATGCCGGCGACGAAATCGCGCGACAGTGCGGCGTCGTAATAGGGCAAATCGCGGCGGATCAGGTCGGTGATGAGTTCGGCTTCCGCCGGCGGGAACAATTTGTCGCCGACTTTTCTCGCCTGCGTCACGTCGGCCTTCAGCGCCGCCTGGGTCTTTACGATCGCGCGCACCGCCGCCGCCACCTGGTCCGGTGCGCGTGCGATAAGCGCATCCGTCGCGGCGATGGTCGCCGCGGTGTAATTGAAACATGGCTTCGGCCCGTCGCCGCGGCGCACGTCGAGCACCATGGTGCCGACGCCGCGGCGCAGCGCCACTTCGGCGCCCATGCCGTTGGCCCAGAAGCCGTCGATCTTCTTCTCCTCGAGCGCCTTTGCCGCGGTCAGCCCGAAATTGACGCCGGCGCCGACCGCGCCGGGCACCGGCGCGATCGTGACGTCGTCGCGCTGCAGATCGATGCCGGCTGCGATCAGCAGCCCGCGCAGACCCATATCGACCCATGGCGCGGCGCCGATGCGCTTGCCTTTGACCACCGCGATATCGCCGCGCCGGGCCTTGAAATCGGCGTGCATGATCAGAAACCAGTACATGCCTTGCGCTTGCGCCGCGATCAGCTTCGCTCCCCTGAAACGCGGAAAGGCCGCGAGCGCCGAATGCGCCGAGCCGCCGACGAAATCCACGGCGCCCTCGCGCAGCGCCGCATAGGCCTTGTCGACCGGAAAGATCAGTTCAAGCTCGACATCGAGCCCCTCGGCCTTGAAGAAGCCGAGCTCGACCGCGGCTTCGGCCGGAAAATACGAATTCGAGATCATGTCGGGCACGGCGAGCTTCATTCTGGCGAACCTTATGCTGGTATCCTTGAGGATGACGAACGAGCCTCAGTCATAGTAAGAGGCTCGGTCATGCGCCAGCCTTACCTCATCGCGGCCATGACAATTGCGCTCGCCGCCCCGGCAATGTCGGCGTCGCCCGCAGCGGCCGCGCCGCGCGCCAGTGCGGCATCCTGCCATCAGGCGGTCAACGGCCTGATCTCGCTGCTCGACGGCAAGATGGACAATACCGCGCTCTATCGTGAAACCTTCGCGACCGTGGTGAACGGCTGCGGTCCCGCGTCACCGGAGTCCGCGCCGGCAGCGACATCGCAAGCGGCATCGCCGCCCGATCGCGCGGCCTGCGACGATCTCGCCGGTGCGATGACCGATCTCATCGAAGACGACAAGATGAATACGGCGGCTTTTGTCAAAGCGCGCAGCGCCTTCGCACGGAGCTGCGCGCCGCGCTGATGCGGCCGGCGGCGTCGTTCTATCCGGCCCAGGCCAAGCGCGGCGAGCCCGCGTCGTCGCCGCTTTCGGCGACAACGCAATTGCGCCCCGCCGATTTCGCCATGTAGAGCCGCCGATCGGCGCAGGTGAACAAGCCGTCATAATCGGAAGCGTCGTCGGCGCAAGTGGCAAGCCCGATACTGACAGTGACGAGCGGCGTCTCGGCATCCATGTGGCTCGCGACGGTGCGGCGGATATTCTCGCCGAGCGTCAGCGCCGCCGCGCGTGGCAGGGCGTCGGCGATCACCACGAATTCCTCGCCGCCATAACGGAACACCGCGTCGTTGGTGCCGACGGTGGCCATGATGATGCGCACGATGCGCAGCAGCACGATATCGCCGGAAGCATGCCCGAAGCGGTCGTTGAAGCTCTTGAAATGGTCGATGTCGATGATGAGGAGGCTCAGCGGCCGTCCGGCCTGCACCGCGTCCTCGACGCGCTTTCTCCCCAGAAATTCCAGCCTTCCACGATCGAGCGCGCCGGTGAGCGCATCGCGGCCGGATCGCGCCAACAGATCCTCGTAGCGCTCGCGATAGGTGAGCAGGTCGAACACATCGATGACGCGCGGCGGCCGCCTCGCGCCGGGGCGCGGCAATTCGAGCTTGCGCAGATAAATGGTGCCCAGCGCGCTATAGAGCGCGACCGCGGCCATCTTCGCCGCCCAGCCGCCGAACAGCACCGACAGCGGTGCGTCGGTGAGATATCGCAAGCCGGCATAGAAAGCCGCCTGGTCGAAAGTCAGGACCAGCGCGCCGGTCAGCGCCAGCCGTCCCAGGACGTGCTCGCCGAAGGCGGGTCGCAGCCGCTCATAGAGCAGGATCATCATGATGCAATCGGCGAACAGGATCAGCGTGCCCCACACCATCAGTGCGCCCATCTCGTCGAGAAAGGCGAAATCGACGCTGCGGCCGGCGCCGAGCGCGGTAGCGCCATGCTGGCGCACCAGGAAAGAGAGCGCGAACAGCAGAAGATTGCCGATCAGAAGGCCGTAGATCGGCTGCCGCACCACCACCGCATCCTCGCGGATATAAACCAGCAGCAGCAGCATCAGCTTGCCGGTGAACAGCACGGTCGAGCCCGGCGAGGCGACGATGCCGAAGGGGAGCGTCACGTAGAGGATCGAGGCGAGATAAGTCTCGAGGAAATGCATCACGCCGAGCGCGCAAAAAAATGCGCCGATGCCGATGCGGTGGCGGGCGCGAAACAACACGGCGAGAACGGAGAAATAGATCAGCGCATCGGCGCCGAACAAAAGCGCATTGCCTAACGCGCCATGACTGAGCCCGCCCGAAAGGCCGGCTGCGATCTGAGACATTGCCAGGAACTTTGCTGTCTTACATCCGCGAGCGTGCCTGAATCCCCGGGGCGCGACTCGCGGTTGCAGAATAGCAGCCGCTGGTTAACGGAG